>Ga0334889_1001408_pt1 | contig 31673 bp, 28 predicted proteins | sample GraSluR1_MG_2_FD_207222 | JGI IMG/M metagenome (GOLD analysis project Ga0334889, IMG submission 207222) | Sludge microbial communities from methane-producing bioreactor in Wageningen University, Netherlands - Granular Sludge_8_08-R1 | ecosystem: Engineered > Bioreactor > Anaerobic > Unclassified...
AGCCCGCAAAGAGTTGGGCGGCGGGGTGGTGCGCACACTCAGCCATCCCATTGACTACATGCGCTGGCTGTTGGGGGAAATTGAGGGGGTAGCAGCCACGAGAGGTAATTTGAGCGATCTGGAATTGAGCGAGGTAGAGGATTTTGGCGAGATGCAGTTCGCACACCAAAGTGGTGCTTTTTCCACGGTGCATGTGAATTACTTCCAGCAGCCGCCCCGCCATGACCTGGAAATCATTGGCACACAGGGCACCATTCGCTGGGATAATGCTGATGGCATGTGCCGCTGGTGGATAGCTGCACAACCTGGCTGGCGAGAATATGCCTTGCCGCAGGGATTCGAGCGTAATGATCTCTTCCTGACAGAGATGCGTCATTTCATCGAGGTGGTCGAAAAAGGAACACCTGTGCTTTGCGGCCTCGAAGATGGCAAGCGGGTGCAGGAGATCATCGATCAGGTTTTCATCTCTGATTGATTGCACTCTGCATGGTATACTTCCTGCGAAGGAAAAACGAGTGTAGCCATGCCATTGATTGACATCATCGACCTGGGAAAGTCGTTTGGCTCAGAGGACATTTTCTCTGGGCTAACTGCTTCGGTTCCCTACCGTGCACGTATTGGATTGGTAGGCGCAAACGGGGTTGGTAAAACCACCCTGATGCGCATCCTGGTCGGCGAGGAAGTGGCATCGGAAGGGCGGTTTCACCATGCCAAAGGCGTAACCATCGGTTATTTACCGCAGGAATCGGTGTTTGAATCATCGCTGAACCTGTGGAATGAGTGCCTGACTGTATTCCAGGATCTGATTGCCTTGGAACACTCGCTGCAAGAGCTGACACAGCAAATCAGCCAGCCGGGCGCGGATGAATCGCTGTTGATTCAGTATGGAAACAAGCAGGAAGAATTTGAGCGGTTGGGCGGTTATTTGTATGAAACACAAATCCGCATGACCCTGACCGGTCTGGGCTTTGTGGAGGGTGACTATCAGCGTCCGTTAGAGCAATTCTCAGGCGGCGAGCGCACGCGTGTGCTGTTGGCAAAGCTGCTGCTCTCCAACCCGGATGTGCTGCTGTTGGACGAACCGACCAATCACCTTGACATTGCCGCGATTGAATGGTTGGAGGCTTTTCTGCGTGATTGGGAGGGGGCGGCTTTGATCGTTTCGCATGACCGCTATTTTCTTGACCAAACCACACGCACTATTTGGGAAATGACCCCGGGGTTAGAAGAATTCCGCGGTAATTACTCCGCTTACCTGATGCAGCGCGAAGAGCGTTATTTGCGCCGCCTGAAAGAATATGAAGCCCAGCAGCAGTATATCGCCAAAGAACAGGACTACATTGCTCGCAACATCGAGGGACAGAAAACCAACCAGGCAAAAGGTCGCCGCCGGCGTTTGGAACGGCTGCTCAAGGAATCTAAAATTGCCAGGCCTATTGATCACAGCCGCAGCAAGCTGCATATCCGGCTGGAACCTGCCATGCGCTCCGGCGACCTGGTGCTGCGCACGTATGAACTGTCAATCGGCTATCATGATGATGGCAAAGTGCTCTTCACCGTGCCTGATCTGGTAGTGAAACGCGGTGAATGTGTGGCGTTGATCGGGCCAAATGGTGCTGGAAAATCCACCTTTCTCAAGACTATTCTGGAACACCTTCCTCCGTTAAGCGGAAAGGTGCAGATGGGCGCCAGCCTGCGGGTCGGTTATTTTGCACAGGCACACGAAGGCTTGATGGCTGAAAATTCGCTGATGGAAGAAATTGAGCACTCACGGCCGGGGCTGCTGCCGGCGGACATCCGAAACTATCTGGCGCGCTATCTTTTCACGGAAGATGATGTATTTCGCACGGTTGAAACGCTGTCTGGCGGCGAACGCGGACGGCTGGCGCTGGCAGTATTGGCGTTATCGAATGCCAATCTACTGCTGCTGGATGAACCTACCAACCATCTTGACCTGCCTTCGCAGGAGATATTGCAGCACGTGCTATCTGATTTCAACGGCACCATTCTGCTGGTGACACATGACCGTTATCTTGTAGATGCGCTGGCGTCACAGGTGTGGGAAGTGAAACCGGATGCGCAATCGTTGCTGGTGTATGAAGGTTCCTACAGTGAATACAAAAGCTGGTTGAGTGCGCAGAACGCGCTTGAAACCGAAAAGACCAGGGCTGCGGAGCAGACCACTCAAAAAACCTACGGGCAGCGCGCAGTATCACGCGAGGAACGCGAACGTAAGAAACAGCAATATCAGATAGAAGTCGAGATCGCTTCGTTGGAGGCAGCGCTGCAATCGCTGGAAGATATTCTGGCCGCCCCCCAAAAAAATCCAGATGAGCTGCGCCAGTTGACCACACGTTACGGCAGTTTGCAAAAACAACTCGAACAAAAATTTAACACCTGGGCCAGATTGGCCGAAAAAGAACCGATGTCCGAATAATTTTATTGGGTGAAAGAGGAGTTAGCATGAGCAAAACCATGAACACCTTCGAACGCGTACAACGCATGTATGAACACCGCGAGGCGGATCATGTGCCGATGCAAGACAGCCCCTGGCACACCACATTGGAGCGCTGGCATCGGGAAGGACTGCCAGAAAATATCAGTTATGTGGATTATTTTGACCTCGACCACTTTGAGAGCATCCATGTTGATACCTCGCCGCGCTTTGCAGAAGAGGTGGTCGAAGAAACCGACGAATACACCATCGTGACCACCAGTTGGGGCGCGACGCTGAAGAACTGGAAGCATATTGCTTCAACGCCTGAATTTCTGGATTTTAAGATCAACGGGCCGGAATCTTGGGCAGCTGCCAAAGAACGCATGCAACCTACACCAGACCGTATCCCCTGGGATCATCTGCGTAAAAATTACAAAGGCTGGCGTGAGAATGGCGCCTGGGTGATCGGGCAATTCTGGTTCGGGTTTGACGTCACCCATTCCTGGACGGTCGGAACCGAACGGGTGTTGACCGCCATGGCGCTTAATCCGGAATGGTGCATGGATATGTTCGGCCATTTTCTGCACATGTCGATGACGTTGATGGACATGGTTTGGGAGGCAGGCTATACATTCGATGCCATCTCCTGGCCGGATGATATGGGTTACAAGTACAAACAATTCTTCTCCCTGCGCATGTACCGCAACCTGTTGAAACCTTTCCAGAAGCGTGCCATTGAGTGGGCGCACGCAAAACGCATCAAAACCCATCTGCATTCCTGCGGCAACATCGAACCATTTATTCCAGAGCTGATTGAAATCGGGCTGGATGCGTTGAATCCGTTGGAAGTTAAGGCAGGGATGGATACGCTGGCGCTCAAAAAGCAGTATGGAGATCAATTGGTGCTGCATGGCGGCATCAATGCTGTACACTGGGACGATCCTGAGAAGATCATGGCAGAGATGGAAACCAAACTGCCCGTGCTTAAAGAAAATGGCGGTTACATCTTTGCATCGGACCACAGTATCCCTGATGCGGTCAGCCTGGAAGATTTTGCCAATATCGTAGCGTTGTACAAAAAACTCGGTTCTTATTAGGCAAATACTACAATTTCGATGGAAACAACCTTGCAAAAATCCTTGAAAAAACGGCTCTCGCCAAACTTACGCGGAACGATTGTCTTTCTGGTAACTTTTTTCGCGGTCGGGGCGTTTATGCCCTTTGTCAACCTGGCCTTTGACCAGCGGGGCTTGAGTGAAAGCCAGATCGGTCTCTATAATGCCCTACCAGGCGCAATCACCATTATCAGTGGCCCGATCCTGTGCCGCCTGGCAGACAAAAAACGCGCGCGGGTGATGTTCACCACCGTTGGCTTTCTGATGCTGGGTGTGTTCACGGCGCTCATGACCATTCCCTGGGGGTTCTTGTGGCTGCTCTCATTGCAGATTGTGTATTCAGCTTTCAGCCCGCCCATCACGCCCATCCGGGACGGGCTGGCTGCCAGAATGGCGAATAAATACGGCTTGGACTTCGGCAACTGGCGCTTGTGGGGATCGCTTGGGTTCGCGGTAGCTTCTCTGGTGATGGGCATGGTCTGGCAGCGCATCGGGATCGAGTGGCTGTTTCTTGGGGCAGCTGCACTTTTCCTGTTCAGCGGTGTGGTTGTCAACCTGCTTGAAGAGCCGGAAGAAGACAAAATCATCCAGCAGACCGAATTGTGGCATCAATGGATCCCACGTGAATCAATGGTGTGGCTTTTTTTATCGGCGGTTTTTCTTTCGAACCTGGCACAGCAGGCGTTTTACCAATTTTCTGCCATTCACATGATCCGTTTGGGGGGCAGTGAAACCATGGCAGGTATGATGCGCTCTGCTTCGGCGGTGGTTGAAATCCCCACTATGTACCTGGTGTCAAAGTTAATCAGAAAAATCGGCCCGATGTGGGCATTTTTGATAGGCGCCAGTATCTTTGCGCTTTCCTGGCTGGGTTTCTCGCTTGCGACGGCTGGCTGGATGCTAATCGCCATTACGGCCTTTCGCGGGATCGGTTTCGGGTTCACGGCGGTCAGCGCGGTGGTGTATATCGATTCGAAGGCGCGTGTCAGCGAAGTGGCTTCATATCAAGGGTTGATGAACATCCTGGCGTTTGGGTTGGCGCCATTGATCGCGGGGCCAGTGTTTGGTTCATTGGCGCAAAGCCTGGGTCTGCCGGCTATGTTCGGTGTGGCATCGGGTGTCGGCTGGAGTGCTGCGGCGGTTTGTATTGTGATCCTGCTGCTGCAACGACGACAGCGCCAGATGAACAAGACAGACTGACAATCGTAAAAAAAGCGATTTTTATTCGACAGTTTCTTCTTGAACTACACCTGCCATCAGCAGGCCGACCTTCTCGCGGGTGGCTTCTTCGCGCGGCAAAATTTCCATGATCTTGCCTTCGAAAATGACCGCAATCCGGTCTGACAGGGCAAAGATTTCATCCAGGTCTTCCGAGATGAGCAGTACGGCAGTGCCATGGTTGCGCTGATCGATTAATTGTTTGTGTACATACAGGGTGGCACCGATGTCCAGTCCCCTGGTTGGCTGGGCGGCGATAATTGAGCGTGGACTGCGCGACAGTTCACGTGCCAGGATCACCTTCTGGATATTGCCGCCGGAGAGGCTTTTGGCCATGGTTTTTTGCGATGGTGTTTTCACTTGAAATTGTTTGATGAGTTCATCGGTGTGAGTGGATATGTATTTCAGGTCAAGGAAACCATGGTTTGAGTAGGGCGCTTTGTGGTGTTCACGCAAGATCATGTTCTCTGCGATGGTGAAATCGCCGATCATACCGTCACGCATGCGTTCTTCCGGGATGTAGGAGAGCTTGCGCTCGGTGCGTTCTCCCGGCGACAGGTTGGTGACATTTTCGCCTTCCAGATAGATGTGGCCGCTCTTGACACTGCGCATGCCTGCCAGGACTTCTGCCAATTCCAATTGTCCGTTGCCAGAGACTCCGGCGAGACCAAGGATCTCACCACCATGGACTTCAAGGCTGAGGTTACACAAGCCCTCTGTTCCGCGGTCACTATCACAGGTGACATCCTCAAGTTTCAGGTGAACCGGTCCAGGTTGGTGCTTTTCGTTAAGGGTGATGAAATCGATCTCATGACCCACCATCCACTGGGCCAGGTTTTTTTTGTTGGTTTCGGAAGTTGGCCGTGTGCCGATTTTACGGCCGTTTCTTAACACTGTCACCCGCTGGCTGATCTCGACCACTTCGTGGAGTTTGTGAGAGATAAATATAAGCGCATAGCCATCTTTCATCATCTGACGCATAATGACATACAGTTCCTCTACTTCTTGCGGCGTGAGGACGGCTGTCGGTTCGTCAAGTATCAAAAGGGCTGCTCCGCGATAAAGTGCTTTGATGATTTCCACCCGCTGCTGCTGGCCGACAGAAAGCTGCCAGATGTAGGCATCAGGATCGATACGTAAGCCATAGGTATCAGCCAGCATAATGATACGTTGTGAGACCTGGGCAAGATCCGTCAATGGCCCGCGCGATGATTTCAAACCAAGGGCAACATTCTCTGCAACGGTCAGGTTTGGCACCAACATGAAGTGCTGATGAATCATGCCGATGCCGTGGTTGATGGCAGAGGTGGGGGAGGTGATGTTAACAGGTGTACTGTTAATGAGGATTTGACCTTCATCAGGATGATACATACCGTAGAGGATTTTCATCAGGGTGCTTTTACCAGCACCATTCTCACCCAAAAGAGCGTGCACTTCAGAGGCGCATACATCAAAGTCAATGTTGTCGTTGGCGAGGACACCGGGAAATCGCTTGGTGATGCCGCGCATCTCCAAACAGTCAATACGGGTCTGGCCGGAGGGGAGTTTGTTAGAATCCGTCATTGTGCCTGCTTCCTCGGGATGATGTTAAATGGCAGCGGTGAAAACACCGCTGCCATTTGCGGTTAATCAGAAAGTTCAGGGAAGATTGATGGTAATTGTGCCGTTGATGATACCCTGAATGGTGGCTTCGGCAGCTGTGCGAACGCCGTCCGGCAGCGGGAAATCAGGATTGAAAGCCATCACCTGACCGCCGTTAGCGAGGTTGGCAACGAAGGATTGCCCACCAAGGGTACCGTCTGCCCGCAGGTCGATAATCTCTTTAAGGATCACTTCCCAGTGATAGACCTGGCTGGCGACCACTGTATTGGGGGAGAAGGCAGCCTGGTCAGCCTGGGTACCGAACCACAAGGCGCCGGCTTCTTCGGCTTTACCGATCGCGCCGACCACCATCTGGGCGGTGCCAGTCAGAACATCGGCACCAGCTGCGATATGGGTGGTGGCGGCTTCAGAAGCCAGGGCTACATCGGAGAACGAACCGATATAAGTGACACGCACATCAATGGTGGGGTCGGTGGCTTTGACACCAGCGACAAATCCGTCCACATACAATTTTGCGTCACCGGTTTCGATGGGGCCGACCACGCCGATGATCTTGCTTTCGGTCATCATGGCTGCCATGACACCCATCACGTACCCGCCTTCATGCGAGGCTGCTTCGTAGGCGTAAATGTTGGGAATACCGAAGGTGTCCACCGTAGTTCCCCAGGCGAAGCTGGTTTCAGGGAAATCGGGTGCAATCTCTTGCAGGGAGGAACCATATTGGGAACCATGGGCAATGACCATGTCGTATCCCTGAGAAGCGTAGTCACGGATGGCTGCGGCGGCGTCATCGACCACAAACATGCTCTCGGAATAAACAAATTCGATGGCGTCCTCGCCCATGTCTTCTTGCAAAGCGATCATGGCATCATAGATGCTCTGGGTGAAGGCAAAATCATTGACCGCGCTGGGCGATACAATGGCAACTGTTAACGTGCCTTCTTCGCTTGCTCCACCTGCACCGCCGCAGGCGGCCGCCAGGAAGAGCATAGCTATAATGATTGTTAACGTGGGGAACAACTTTTTCATTACTGTCTCCTTATTTTATTTTCAATTGTTTGATGTGAATTGGGAAAAACGAATTGATTCTTAACAACCCCTTTCACTATGATTATATATCAGATGGGGCGGTTTATAACATGGCTATTCCCGTTCGAAGGGCTTTGTAAGGGCGGATGGGGCTACCATTTTTGAACCAGAGGCTGCCAAAACCAGAATGGTCAGGACATAGGGCATCATGACTGCCAATTCTGAGGGGATATTGACCCCCAGCACTTGAATCCATAGTTGCAGAGCATTTACCATGCTGAACAGTAGAGCGCCAGCGAGGACACCCCACGGACGCCATCCGCCGAAATAGACCAGCGCAACCGCGATGAAACCAAGCCCGGCGGTCATATTCTGCTGGAATACATTCAACAGCGCAATAGAAAGTGATGCGCCGCCCAAACCCGAAAAAGCGCCCCCAAGGGTCACGGTGAAGTAGCGCACACCGTTAACGCTGACTCCCAATGAATCAGCAGCCTGCGGGTTCTCGCCAACCGCACGGATCTTCAACCCAAGGGTGGTTTTGTTTAGCACAAACCATGCGACCGGTACCAACAGGAAGGCAATGTACACCAGTATGCTCTGACTGAATAATATGGGTCCGATGAAGGGGATATCGACCAACAAGGGGATATCGAGGCGGGGGAAGCCGCGTACAGTTTCGACTGTGCCGACAAGGAGTTGGAATAGGAGGGTACTCATACCCAGGCCGAACAAGTAGAAGCCAATGCCACTGATGCCTTGTTTGGCGTGCAGATGCACGGTTACGAATGCCATGGCAAGGCCCATCAGCGCACCCACAGCGAGAGCGGCCAGCACGCCCAGCCACAGGTTGCCGGTTTCGACAACCACGTAAAATGCGGTGAAGGCTCCCATCAACATCTGTCCTTCGACGCCAAGGTTCAAAACACCGCTGCGCTGACTGAACGCTTCACCGATCGAAGCATACAGGTAGGGTGTGGCGAGGCGGATGCCGGAGGATAGGATCCCTAACAGGACGGTCAGATTGAAGAGATCAGTGATCATGGCGATTCCTCCACTGGTGTTTGGGAGAGCATTTCTGCAGCACCCACATCATCGTCGGGGATGGACAGACGCTTACGCTGGCGTTTTTTGCGCCACAGCTCGCTGCTAACCACGAATACGACCACCAGACCATTCAATGCCATGATAAGCGCTGATGGGATCTGTACCACTCGCTGCATCGTGTTGGCGCCAACCAGCAGCGCGCCAAACAGCACCGATGCGGGAATGGTCAACAGCGGGTGCAATTGCCCGAACAGGGCTGCCACTATGCCATTGAAGCCGGCACCTCCGGTAAACCCGGTCGGAGATCCGTCGGTGATCATGCGGTAATTGACACCATAGACCTGAATGACGCCTGCCAGCCCGGCAAACGCACCGCTCAACAGCAGTGAAATGACAATGTGCCGATTCACCTTGATCCCGGCATATTTGGCGGCAGACGGTTTTTGACCCACCGCGCGGATACGGTAACCGAGGGTGGTGCGCCAGAGCAGGATATAGACGGCCACCGCCAGTATGACCGCGATCAATGCGCCCAGATGCAGGCGGGTCGGTGCGAGACGAGGCAGGCGGTAGGCTTCTACCAGGCGGGCAGTCTGCGGAATTTTGGAAGCGACCTGGGCTTGCAGTGGGTCCATCATCACGCCAGTCAGGAAAAAGTTCATCAATTGAACAGCAATGGCGTTCATCATGACTGTGCTTAGAATTTCATTGACATTGAAGTGGGCTTTGAGCACACCGGGGATACCACCCCAGATACTGCCGCCCAGGGTGCCGATCAACATGGCAAGCAGAATCCCCAGCCAGCCGGGCAGCCCGGTAAAGGTGATGCCCAGCCAGGTGGCCAGCAACGCCCCGACGATCATCTGCCCCTCACCCCCAATGTTGATGACATTACCGCGGTAAGCAATACAGATGCCAAGGCCAACCAGCAGCAGCGGGGTGGCTTTGACCAGTGTTTCGGCGAATGCATTGCTGCTGCCGAATGCGCCTTGAAAGAGGGCGGAGTAGGCAACAAAAGGGTTGACTCCCAGCAGGATTAACATGACGGCGCCAACCACAAGGGCTGCGATGGTGGCAAAAACGGGTAAAAATGCATCAATTACAGCATTTATACGAGATTTCATTGACGGCTCCCATCTCCAATGCCCTATTCTAACCTAAAAATTATCTTGTTGACAAGACACATACATCAATTCATTCTTTTGTACCGTCAGTATTTCTGAGAATATGGCAGGTGAATGATTTTTTCTCTTATAATTGAGTTACAAAGACATGTGAGGAGTAGGATGAAAAAGTTTGTGGTGGTAGCCGGTAACATTGGCGTAGGCAAATCGACGCTGGTTGGATTGTTGTCTGAATACCTCGGCTGGCAGGGCTATTTGGAACCGGTCATGGAAAACCCATACCTGGCAGATTTTTACGATGATATGCAACGCTGGGGTTTTCATTCGCAGATTCATTTTCTCACCCACCGCTTTCAGATGCACCGGGATGTGGCAAAATTTTCGGGTTCGTGCATCCTTGATCGCTCGATGTATGAGGATGCGGAGATATTTGCGCGCAATCTTTATCAAAATGGTTCTCTCTCGCAACGTGAATTCGATACCTATTATTCACTGTTCACCACTTTCGCTGACATTCTGTCACCACCTGATCTGATCATCTATCTGCGGGCATCGGTTGACACCTTGCAGAAGCGCATTCAGCAGCGCGCTCGCAGTTATGAGCAAGCCATCCCCGCGGCATATTTGCAGCAACTGACTGTTTTGTATGAGCAGTGGATAAAGGCTATCTCGTATTGCCCGGTGTTGACCGTGCCGGCAGATGACCTGAACTTTGTGGCTCATCCGCAGCATTTGCGCTTGATCGTACAAAAAATGCTGGAGCGGATGAGCGGCGTGGAAGAAGTGGTGTTTTCGCCTTCAGAAATTAACGATAACAATTAGCAGGAGGATACTATGGATGAACATCAAATTAAATTTAAGATCGTACACACCAACCCAAATAACCTGAAGTTTGAGTTCAGCAATGATTTCATGATCATGCACGACCGGGAGACCTTCTATCTCCAATTCGGCCAGATTTCACCACCGCAGATCAACAGCAAGGAGGATCTGGAAAATATGGCGATGTTGGGGATGATTGAATCACAGGCGATTGCGCGGCTGGCGATTGACAAAAATTACCTGCCGGTTTTGATCCGTGCTTTGCAGGACAACCTGGCGAAATACCAGTCTGCTAATAACCCGGTGACACAATCAGAAGACGAAAGTGAGTTTATGTGAGTCTGCTGATGTTTCCCAAACGAGCCTCTATGCGTGTCCTTAAAAAACATGATGGGCAGGTTTGATGAACCAGAAAGGAGTCACCGTGAAAAAAAGAAATATGGCAATGATCCATTACCAGGTAGGTGAGATGGACGGCGTTTCCCTCGAAATGGAGAAATGGAAAGCGACCTTTGAGAACATGGGCCATTCGGTCACTTTTGTGGCAGGGCATTTGGGTACCGCTGAAGGGGTATTGATCGAAGAGATTTATCACCACACACCGCTGGCAGAACGCCTGCGTCACAATATGCTGTGGGGATTTGGTGATTATGCCAGTGACGATGAATATCGCCGTGAATTAGAAGCGGCTTCGGCGGTCATTGAAGAGAAATTCACCCAATTTGTGGAAGCAAACAGCATCAACTTTTTGGTGGCAGAAAATATCTGGTCGGTGCTGGCAAATCCGGCTGTCGCTCTGGCGATCGGTCGAGTGGTGGAAAAATTCCAGATGCCAACCATTGCTCACAGCCACGACTTTTTCTGGGAGAAGATTGGGCATTGGTACCTGACCTGCGCCACCGCGGTGGAGTTAGCGCAGCGTTGGATCCCGCCGCGCTTTGATTTTGTCAAACATGCGGTCATCAACCAGCGTTCACAACAGCAGTTATGGCAGCGCAAAGGCATGCCTTCAACGGTAGTGCCCAACATCTTTGAATTTGACGAAGTTTGGACGGTGGATGCCTATAACCACGATTTCCGCCAGACCGTTGGTCTGAAAGAGTCTGACATTGTCATTTTGCAAGGGACCAGGGTGGTACAGCGGAAAGGGATTGAACTGGCGGTTGACTTTGTGAAGGCGTTGAATGACCCGGAGCGCCGCCGCCAGTTGGCTGCCAGTGGGTTGTATGATGGGCGGCCGTTTGACGGAAACACCCGCATCGTGCTGGTGATGGCCGGATACACCCAGGATGATGACACCGGTTGGTATGTAGACCATCTCAAGCAGAAAATTGAGCGGGCTGCCATTGACGCTGTGTTCATTGAAGATTGGATCGGCGCAGACCGTGCTACGCGCAATGGCCGCAAGCAATATTCCTTGTGGGATGCCTATGTATTTGCGGATTTTGTCACCTACCCCAGTTTTTGGGAGGGGTGGGGCAATCAATTGCTGGAAGCGTTAAAAGCCAAACTCCCGATACTTATCTATGAATACCTGGTATATGAACAGGATATCAAACCGCGTGGCTTTGACCTGGTTTCATTGGGCAACCGTATCAGCGGTAAGGATGACCTCGGGTTGGTGCAGGTTGATCAGAAGATTGTCGAGGCAGCAGCCGACCGGGCTGTACGGTTGCTCAGTGATGGCGAATATCGCAAGGCAGTGGTGGAGAAGAACTACCAGATTGCGCGAGAGCATTATTCCATGGATGCATTGGGAACTTACCTGAATGATTTGATGCAGCAGTTTGAGGAATAAATTTTTGGTGGAGAGATCAAAATGATGGAGGAACTGGTTAATGGATAGACGGTCAATGATATTGGAAGACCTGGTGTACCTGTACGGAGAAGAACGTGCCCAAACCGCCAATGAGCAAATATGGGCTTTGTTAGAAGCCTTCCGCCAGGCGAATCCTGACCTGGCGAAGGCTAACAACCGTCCACGTATGGACCAGCGTGACGCCATTCTGATCGCCTATGGCGATATGGTCAATCGCGAGGATGTGCACCCGCTGGCGGTGTTGAATGAATTTGCGCGGGAAAAGCTACAAGGCATGGTTAACACTATCCACATCCTGCCATTCTTCCCTTTTTCATCGGATGATGGCTTCAGTGTCATCGATTTCAAAGAGGTCAATCCTGAATGGGGTTGCTGGGACGATATTGATGAATTGACCGAATCGTTTGACCTGATGGTGGATGTGGTGGTGAATCATATCTCACAACACAGTGAATGGTTTCAGGCTTTTAAGAAAAACCAGACACCTTATAACGACTATTTCATTACGGTTGACCCCCACATTGACCTCTCAGCTGTATTTCGGCCGCGCGCCCTGCCATTGTTGACCCGTGTGGACACGGCAGAGGGTGAAAAATGGGTATGGACGACCTTCAGCGAAGATCAAATCGATTTGAACTTCTCAAATCCTGCGGTGCTGCTGGAGATTCTGGGCATTTTCCTGTTCTATGTCGGTCAGGGAGCGCGCTTTATCCGCCTGGATGCCGTGGCTTTCATCTGGAAAGAGATCGGCACCAATTGCATTCATTTGCCGCAGGTACACCGCATTATAGAACTGGTGCGGCGGGTGTTGGATGAGGTCGCTCCTCAGGTGGTTCTGATCACGGAAACCAACGTCCCGCACAAAGAAAATATCTCTTACTTTGGTGATGGCATTCACGAAGCGCAAATGGTGTATAACTTCTCCCTGCCGCCATTGGTGCTTCACTCGATTCAAACCGGCAGCGCCGAAAAACTGATGGCGTGGGTGAAAACATTGGATCTTCCCTCTACTCAGGTGAGTTTTTTCAATTTCCTGGCATCACATGACGGGATCGGTTTGCTGCCCGCCAGGGGTATTTTGGCGGATGAGGAAATCGAGGCGCTGGCAGAGCATACGTTGGCGATGGGCGGCAGGGTTTCGTATAAGAACAACCCGGATGGCAGCCAGAGCCCCTATGAGATGAACATCAATTACCTGTCAGCCACTTGCAAAGCAGAAGTGGAAGAATGTGATGAACTGATCGCTGATCGTTTTCTGGCGTCGCAATCGATTATGTTGGCGCTGCGTGGTGTGCCCGGCATTTATTACCACAGCCTGCTGGGTTCGCAAAGCTGGATTGAAGGGATGCATGCGAGCGGGCAGAATCGAACCATCAATCGTGAGAAATTGGAAGTCGACTGTCTTTATGAACAGTTAGAGGCGCCAGGCACTTTGCGCAGCATGGTCTATCAAGGATTCAAGACCATGCTCTCCTTACGCCAACAGGATCCAGCCTTTGATCCATTCGGCCGGCAGGAGGTCATTGATGGCAACAGGCATGTATTTGGTGTGTATCGCTCAACCCCCAAAAACCGGGAGGGTGTTTTTTGCCTGACCAATCTCAGTGACCAGCCTCAGACAATTACGATTAAAGTGAATGATTTTAAAGCCTCCAAATCTGCTTCTCTATTCGATCTGGTATCTGAGGAAAGTTTTTTGATTATTGAAGGTGAATGTGAGGTGGCTCTGCGTGGTTACCAGGTGTGCTGGTTGAAAGTGGCTGAGGGTATAGACAATCTATTCTAAAAGGCTATAATAAATATTAAGAATATTCATTATTCCTTCAAAGGTGGATTTGTGCTCATGAAAAAAGAAATGCGAAAACCTATTGTCTTCATAGTTGTCCTGTTGGTTTTGATCAGTATGGCTGCCTGTAGTTTGCCTTCGTCTACCGGTACCGCCCCGGCTACGCCAACCATGCCCCTGGAAATTCCGGTGATTACGGCCGCACCGACAGAGGGTGTGGAAGAGGCAGAAGCGGTCGAAGATGAGGTTGTTCCGATAGAAGTTGAAGACGAAATCGAAATCGAAGAACCTACGGAACTGCCTGAGGTCGAAGAAGAGGTTGAAGAAGTAGAAATTGAAGCCACCCCCATCCCGGTGGAGGTGGAAGAAGAAACCGAAGAAGAAGTTGAGCCTGAGGATGAAATCGTCAGTGCTACTCCGACAGCGATTCCTTTTGTCTACACTGCCAATCCTGATCCGATGGTGATGTTCTATGGGGCTACCAATTGCTATGTAGACCCTGACACAGAATCGGATGTAGCGGGAGTTGCCCCGCGCGGCACTGCCCTGGGGGCTTTTCTACGGAACTGGAATTTTTACCTGGTAGTGCATCCGACCAAACCAGGCCATGTTTGCTGGGTAACCGGTGATACCATCCGGCCCAACCAGACTGCCTTTAACCTGAAACCCTGAGTGGGTATGCAGAGAGAAGCAAAAAAGGGAGGGCAGCCTCCCTTTTTTGTGTAAATGAATTAAGGAGTTACGAATGGAAACCTATCCAATTCCGATGGTGCCTGGCCCGGTATCAGTGCCCAAGGAAGTGCTGCAAGCTTATTTAACCGACTTCGGCTCGCCGGATATTGAAGAAGAATTTTTGCAAATGTACCGCGCTACGGCGGGTATGATGCAGACCATCCTTGGCACACAAAACGAGGTCATACTGCATACCGGCGAGGGCATGATCGCATTATGGGGTGCCTTGAATAGTGTCTTACTGCCGGGTGACCGGGTGCTTTCGCTTTCGACAGGCGTGTTTGGCAGCGGCATCTGCGAGATGGCGCAGAAGGTGGGGGCAGAAACCCGTCTGGTCGAATTCCCTTTTAATGCAACTTTTGGCCAATTTGATGTGATTGAAGATGCCATCAAAGAATTCAAACCAAAGATGATCACTGTGGTGCACTGCGAAACCCCCTCTGGCACATTGAACCCGATCGCTGAGATTGGTGCGTTGAAAAAGAAATATCGAGTGCCTTTGTTGTATATGGATTGTGTGGCAAGCATGGCAGGCGCACCGGTGGAGACTGATGATTGGGGGGTTGATCTGTCCTTGGGCGGTTCACAAAAGGCGTTGTCCGCTCCGCCCAGTATGTCCATGATCGCGGTGAGCCCTGTTGCGTGGGAGATCATCAAACAGGTGGGTTATGCCGGCTATGATGCTTTTCTGCCGTTTGCTTCGGCGCTGCAAGCGCCGGGGAATTTCCCCTATACCCCGTATTGGCAGGGCGTGGCAGTCATCAAGGCAGCGGTTGGGTTGATTTTGGCGGAAGGTTTGCCGGCGGTCTTTGCACGCCATGAACAGGTCGCGCAATACTGCCGCCAACGTCTGGTGGATATGGGACTGACACTTTTTTATGCGGATGGCGCTATTGCTTCACCTACGGTCACGGCAGTTAATGTGGCGGAGGGGTGGCAGTGGGCAGATTTCGATGCTGCTTTGCGGTCTCACGGCCTGGTGGTGGGGGGCAGTTATGGGCCTATGGCTGGCAAGGTATTCCGTCTGGGTCACATGGGGCATCAGGCGCGCATGGAACTGGTGCAGCAGGCGCTGGATGTGATCGAGGAAGTTATTTCCTGACAGATGTCGGTTGCTATCCTGTGTTTACCTGTAATGAAAAGCAAAGTGAGTAGAGTTTAGGTAGAGGCGGTAGATCTACCGCCTCTACTGTTATCTTCCCATTGTTTTTTGTGGTGTCATTAGGCCTGCCTGAAGAAAGTGGTAAACATTTTGCGGTGGCAGCACATTAACCACCGTTACTGATATTTGCCCATTGCTCTTTCAGACAACGATACAATTGCTTATTACGCTGCCTGTGTGTAGCGTTCAATGATCTTGAGCATGGTCTTTACAGCCAGTTCCATGTGCTCAACCACGGCAAATTCATACGGTCCGTGGCCGTTGTAAGAACCATCGAACAGGTTGGGGGTTGGCAACCCTTGATAACTCATTTGTGCGCCATCCGTGCCGCCGCGGATCGGTTCAATTCTGGGCTCAATATCGAGGCAACGCATAGCTTCAATGGCGTTCTCAACGATGTGCATGACCGGTTCAATCTTTTCGCGCATATTGTAATAAGAATCAGTGAGCTTACATTCCACGGTACCTTCACCATACTTAGCATTGAGAAAGTCGCAGGCTTTTTGCATCAATTCTTTTTTCTGCTGAAATTTCTGCATGTCATGATCACGCAGAATGTATTCACAATGCGCCAGCGGCACGCTGCCTTCCATGCGGGTCAGGTGGAAAAATCCCTCAAATTTTTCAGTGTATTCCGGCCGGGCGGCAGCAGGCAGAAGGCTTTCGAGCTCCATCGCCACGCGCAGGGCATTAATCATCTGGTTTTTGGCTGTGCCGGGATGGATGCTGCGTCCGCGGATGTTGATTTCGACATGGGCGGCATTGAAATTCTCGTAAGTGATCGTGCCCAAACAGCCGCCGTCCAATGTATAAGCAAAATCAGCGCCGAACAGGTCGTATTCAAAGTGGTGCACACCACGGCCGATCTCTTCATCGGGGGTGAAGCAGATCTTGATGGTGCCGTGTTCGATTTCTGGGTGTTCTACCAGGTATTCGATGGCGGTCATGATCTCAGCAATACCAGCTTTGTCATCTGCGCCCAGCAACGTTGTCCCGTCCGGTACGATCAAATGCAGACCAACCATGTCCTTCATCACAGGAAACTGCTCTGGCGATAGAATGACATTGGTTTCTTCATTCAACACAATCTCACCGCCCTGATAATGGATGATACGTGGGTCAACATTGGTGCCGGAGAAATCAGGGCTGGTGTCCATGTGCGCATTGAAACCGATGACCGGTATAGTTTTGTCAGTATTGGCGGGCAGTTCCGCCAGTAAGTGGCATTTGTCTGTCAGGACGATGTTGGCGAGGCCTAACTGCTCACATTCCTGCTTCAGTATGTTCGCAAGGTCGAACTGTTTTTTGGTGCTGGGGTTGGAGGGAGAGGTGAAGTCAGAGGTGGTGTCAATTTGCACATAGGCAAGAAAGCGATCGATTAAATGGCTCACGGTTGTGCTCCTGTCATTGGGGGTGGCTTTTCGTTGTTAATTATACCTTCAGGTACTGTGGAGGAAGCTGGTTTTGGGGCTGAAAAAAAACAGTGAAAAGAATCTCTTCTCACTGTTTAATTACAGCCATATTCTGCCAGACTACACTGGCAATCCAGGAGTCATCGTATCAGAAGGGAACTCTGATTATTGCTCAGATTCACCGAAAGAGCGAACTTTTTTGTAACGGTAAACGATCCGTCCACGTGTCAGGTCATAGGGTGACATATCCAATTTGACACGGTCTCCCAGCAGGATGCGGATATAATTCTTGCGCATTTTGCCTGAGAGATAAGCAAGGATTTCATGTTCACTGTCATCGAGTGCAACCCGAAACTGTGTTCCGGGTAATGCTTCTACGATCGTTCCTTCTACGGTTATCTTATCTTCTTCTTTTGCCATTGACTCCTCGTCATTTCTGTTGCACATTGGCAGGCCGCATGGGTTTAATAGGTCTTTCTACGGCTGCGGCGCTGTGCTTTTTTCTTATCAATACGGCGCTGTTCACTGGGGGGTGTGAACCAGCGTTTGTTGCGGATGGTGGAAAGGACACCGCTTTTGACGACTTTCTTGCGAAAACGCCGCAGCAATTGATCCTGACCTTCATTAGAACGTAAAACTACGGTTGGCATTCAGAAATTCACCTCCATCCTGTGCCAGATTGGTGATCGCATAAAAAAACCCGGCTGGCGATGACACGCCCGAACCGGGTTAAGTATCAAATCCAGCATAAAACGGAGCTTTTACATGCAATCTCCTGCAATTCGAACTAAAACGAGCAAATACAGGTGGAAATCCACCTATGCCTTATTATAAACGATTTTGGGTGATTTTGTCAAAGCAATTTCTTAAGATTGGGCCTGCCAGGCAGCCAGGATGCGGCAGTAACTCTCAGCCAGATCTTCAGGGATGATGCGGGTTTGTGCGACGGTGGTGAGAAAATTGGTGTCGCCTTCCCAGCGGGGGAGGATATGAAAATGCACATGTGGGGCGATACCTGCACCGGCTGCTGCGCCGATGTTGGCACCGATGTTGAAAGCCTGCGGATTGTAAACAGCGCGCAAAACTTTGGTGGCCTGGTTGATCAATTCCATTATTTCGGCACGGCAGGCTGGCGTCAGGTCTTCATAACTTACGGTGTGCTGATAGGGAATGATAAGCGTATGCCCGGTGTTATAGGGAAACTTGTTAAGGATGACGTAAGCGTGTTCACCACGCGCGATGATCAAGTTATCGACATTGTCATCCTGCGTCAGTACATCACAGAATACGCAGCCGTTTTCCTCTTTGTTACTCAAAATATATTGCATGCGCCATGGCGACCATAGGTGTTCCATCAATCATCCTTCGTGTGGCTGGAATGACATGTTCCTGCCGAAAAAATCTGTGCCATGATTATACATCATCCAACCCTGGCTTCCCAAAAAAACTTGAAGGCGGGTGTTATTGATGCTATAATTTCGCCTGACTACAAAAACTGCCCCGGTGGCTCAAATGGATAGAGCAAGGCACTCCTAACGCCTAGGTTGTGGGTTCGAATCCTGCCCGGGGCGTTTTTTATTCTTTCTTACTGAGAAGATCTTCAACTCGCTGGATGTTTTGTTTGATGCCATTTACATGAGGATGTCGGGCTGTCAACAAATGCTCCAGCATCTGGGCAGCTTGACGGTAAAACGATAGCGCCTGTTCATATTGCCCATCCTGTTCATAGGCGGAACCAAGGTTGTTCAAGTCACGAGCCAGGCTGGGGTGGGGCTGGTTGCGCAAAATACTCTGATCGATTTCCAGCGCGGTCTGGTACGCTTGAATAGCGGCGGTGAATTCATGTGTTTGTTGGTGAACACCACCAATATGGTTATGCAGCGATGCGAGGTAGCGGTGCTGATCTCCAAACACTGCCTGGGCAATCTGGAGCGCTTCCTGAAAATTGGATAAGGCGGCGTCATTGGCATCCAATAGCTGGTTCACCATACCCAAACTGGAAAGGAGGATAGCAGTTTCGCGGTGGCGGTTCCCCAACTGTTTTCGAACAATGGCTAAGGCCGATTCATAGAATGATTGTGCTTGATCATTGTCTCCGCGGCGATAGGCCAGCCCACCGAGAGCGGACAGGTGGTTGGACGTTTCCAGACTGTCTTCGCCATATTGTTGCTGATCAATGGCCAATGCCTGCCGGAAAAGGCTCTCTGCCGGCTCCCATTCCCCCAATTCCTGCAAGGTATTGGCAAGATTTGCCAGGTCGACCGCCACTTGCGGGTCTTTGCTGCCAAAGCACTCCAGATCAATGCTGAGTGCGGTTTCAAAATGTTCTTTTGCCTGGTCAATATCCAGCATGCGGTAATAGACCGCGCCCAAATTGCGGTGGTCTTCACCCACTTCGGAGCTGTTGGGGCCGAAAATTTCCTGGTTAATTGCCAGTGACTGCAGCAGGGCTTGTTTTGCGCCTTCGTAATCGCCATTTTCCATCATGCGCAACGCCGGATTGTCCTGTTGATTTTTCTTCTGCATCGGTTTTCCTTTATTTCACTGTTGTTGATTATAAGGTGGACAGTTTGGCGTGTCAAAAAAGCGGTTTCTAATAATCCGCGAAACCTCTGGTAAAATTGAAAGGGTTTTGATGAACGAAGACAGGCGGTATTGGTAGATTGTTTGAAATCATTTTCTTAGGTACATCAGCATCTGCGCCCTCTATTCAGCGGGGATTACCGGCGCAGGTGATAAAACACGGCGAACATCGTTTCTTACTTGATTGCGGCGAAGGCACCCAACGACAGATCTTGACTTCCGGGATCGGTTTTAAACGCCTCAGCAATATCTTGTTGACGCATAACCATCTGGATCATATATTAGGGATTGGCGGTTTGATCTCAACGCTGGCTCGCTGGGAATCGATGGATCAACTGGATATTTACGGCGCGGAGAGAACCCTGGAGCGGGTCGAGAGCCTGATCTACGATGTGGTGCTACGCAAAGCCAAGCCGCCTATGCCGATCAATTTGCATGTGATTTCTGCCGGTGTTTTCTTTGAAACAGAAGACCTGAAGGTCAGCGCTTTTTCTGTGTCTCACCGCGGGGCTGACAGCCTTGGGTATTTGTTTGAGGAATCAGGCCGCTATCCGTTTTTACCTGAGAAAGCAGAGGCGCTGGCAATCCCGCCGGGTCCTTGGCGGCGCGATCTGGTGAATGGTAAAGCGGTGACACTGCCAGATGGTCGTGTGATTGAGCCTGAGATGGTACTCGGAGAATTCCGCCCAGGTGTGCGCATCGGGTTCACCGGTGATGTCGGTGATATTTATGCCCTCAAGGATGTCCTGAAAGATCTTGATCTGCTGGTGTCTGAAGCCACCTACCTGGAAACTGAGCGAGAGATGGCCGGTGATTTTGGGCACCTAACGGCACGGCAGGCGGCAGAGTTTGCCAGAGACGCCAACATAAAAAAACTGGTGCTAACCCACATTTCGCGGCGGTATCGCGAGCGGGATGTGATCAAAGAAGCGCGCGCTGTTTTTGAGAACAGTTTTGTGGCACGTGATTTGGATGTGTTCGAGGTCAAACGCGAGAGTGGTGAGGACTGATCAGGCAGGTTCGACCTGGAGACTGTTACGCCACACCAACGGCTCAACCTGGATATCATGCCAACCCAACAGGCATGCAAGCGCGTTGGTTAACACCGCTGTGTTGCCGGTGCTGAGAAACCGGTGAGGGGGATTGTCTTCCGCTGTTTGTAATGCGGGGTTGTTGTTAATGATGAATTGTGTACGCCGCGCAATCGCCTGGCCTGGTTCAATGATCTCGATCTGGTTACCGATAATGTCGCGAATCACCTCTGCTGCGAACGGATAGTGGGTGCAGCCAAGCACCAGGCGATCAATGTTCATGGCGATCATCGGCTTCAAAGCATGCTCCAGAATACCGCGTGCGGTTGGTTGATTAACGCGACCGTTTTCAATTTCTTCCACCAACCCGGGGCAGGTATCCTGGTAAACGACCACATTGCTGGCAAATTGTGTTTTTACCTGCATATATAACCTTCCGCGGAATGTGCCGGGTGTGGCCAGCACACCAATACGGCCTGTGCGGGTGGTTTCAGCGGCAGGTTTGATAGCAGGCACCAGGCCGATAAAGTGGGTCAATGGAAACTGATTGCGCAGATACTGCAAAGAAGCGCCTGAAGCGGTGTTACAGGCGATGATAATGGGATTGGCGTTATGGTTGATGAGAAAGCGAACAATAGCAGTGGTAAATTGGCGTACCTGCTGATGGGTACGCGGCCCATAGGGCACGTGGGCATTATCGGCTGCGTACATGGTGGGGAATTGCGGCAGTAATTGATGCACTGCGCGGTAGATGGACAAACCGCCCACGCCTGAATCGAAGAAACCGATCATGCCTGGCTCTGCCGATTCTTGGCGGCCTCAATGAACGCAGAGAACAATTGTTGGGCATGTTTGTCTTGTGGCAGGCACTCTGGATGCCACTGCACACCGATGATCCATTTTCCGTCTTTCGCGACCACGGCTTCGATCACGCCGTCTTCAGCATTGCCGACAACTTGCAGACCAGACGCGGGCACCTTGACGGATTGATGATGCAGACTGTTCACCTGAATCGTGTCGGTATTCATGATGGTCTGGAGCAGGCTGCCGGAGGCAAGGGTGATGGTGTGGCGATAGGCGTCACGCGGCAAATTGGGGTAGAAATCATGTTTTTGTGTCCCGGGATGGTCCTGCATCACATCGGGGTACAGGCTGCCGCCCATGGCGACATTTAAGATTTGAATACCGCGGCAGATTGCCAGGATGGGGATGCCGTTTGCCAGGGCGGTTTCGATCAGCAGAATTTCAGCTTCATCGCGGTCATGGTCAATGCCTTTGGCGCGCGGGTCAGGCTGGGTTTGATAACGCAGGGGATCAACATCACGTCCACCGCTCAGCAGCAAGCCGGAACATTGCTGAAAAAGTGATAACAGGCTGTCATGGGGCAGTGAGGTGGGCAGCAACAGCGGGATGCCGCCGGCTATGGTCACAGCCTGCAGATAGGCGGCGCCCAATTCATACACCGGTGGACTGCTGGCATTATGTCCAATCGAGATGCCGATCTGAGGGGAGGTACTGGATTTCATCGTGTAGAATTACTCCTGCGGGAACGTTGCCCATAATTCTACTCGTTTTCTTGCCTTTAGAGAAAAGAAAAACCAGTGATTTCCACTGGTTTTATTGGGTTTTTATTTGGAGAATTTCTCTTTGAGACGGGCGCGTTTGCCGGTTCGTTCGCGCAAGTAATACAATTTGGCGTGGCGGACTTTGCTATGGCGCTCCACCACCACTTTGTCAAGGCGCGGAGAACGGGTCAGGAAAGTACGTTCAACACCGATGCCGTTGGCGCCGACGCGACGTACGGTGAAGGTGGAGCCGACACCATTGTTGTGTTTATACAGGACGGTGCCTTTGAAAACCTGGACACGTTCACGGCTGCCTTCTTTAATTTTGACATGGACGGCAACTTGATCGCCGATGCGTAGTTCGGGCACGTTTTCATTGACCGGGGCTTCGATTGATTTGATAATGTCGTTCATATAATTACCTACCTTGCTGCGTTTTTATCGAGATGTCTCTCGAAATTTCACTCTCTTGGAAAATTGCACACATTTAACCTGCACCCTTTGTTCAGGGCGAATGAGGATTATAACACCTCCGATGCCCAACGTAAAGGGCGGGAAGCGATGAATATTATTAAAATTCACCGTGAATAGTATAATCCATGCGTATGAAAAAAACGCTTGTTTATCTTATTCTGGCCGGCATCATTATTGGCCTGGCAATTGGTATCTGGCTGGGTTTTGGCGGAAAGCAGATATTACTCTCGAACCGGTCGCTCAAGGTGATGGCTTATCTCCGCGCCCCGGGACGTTTCAAGGAATGGCAGGCAGCTGCGTTGACCCGCTGCGGGGATGCTCCGTTTTTGATACCGACATCAGGCCTGATCGGTTATGTATGGAAAGACTCCTTCCGTGTGGGTCATCATCACACCGGCCTGGATATCTTTGGGCCTGAGGGGGATGGCAAAACAGCCGTGTATGCCGCTTATAGTGGCTATCTGACGCGCATGCCCGGATGGAAATCCAGTTTGATCATCCGCATCCCCTCTGATCCGTTGCACCCCGGCGAACAGATTTGGGCCTATTACACCCATCTGGCAGATGCAGAAGGCAATTCTTTCATTCAAGATGCATTTCCGATGGGTACGTCGGAGATGTATGTGGAAGCAGGCACCCTCTTGGGTTACCAGGGCAACTACTCTGGTAATGCAATGAAACCGGTGGGAACGCATTTGCATTTTTCTATTGTCAAAAGTGACCACAACGGACAATTTCTAAATGAAACCAGGATTGAGAATACGATTGACCCCAGCCCTTATTTTGGCTTTGACCTCTCGGCTGAATTGGTTGGCGAGCAGATTCCGTATTGTTCAGGAGATATGCTATACTTGCCATAATGGAATGTTTTGGGTGAAGCATACATGAATAGCGCTGTGAATTTTAATTCAGCTGAAACCCTGCGCCTGCTTTATGAATTAAGCGCGCAATTGGCGACGGCGATTGATTTACAAACCACACTGGAGCAGGTGATCACCCTGACAGTGAGATTTTTGAATACAGAACGCGGCAGTCTGGTGGTTTTGGATGAAAACAACCAGCCCATTGATGCTGCCATGATCAACAACGGCAAAATGCAGTTCAACAACGCTGCTCAATTTGCTGCCATTGTCAAACACGGCTTGATTGCCTGGGTGATCGAACACCGCCAGGCAGCGTTTGTAAACGACACCAGTGTCGATCCGCGTTGGTTAAAGCGTATGGATGACCAGCCCGACCAGACTGGCGCTAAATCTGCCATGTGTATTCCTCTGGATGCGCGAGATCAGTTGGTGGGGATATTGACCATTGTGCATCCCACGCCCAATCAGTTCAGCCTGGAGCAATTTGAATTTCTCAAAGCGGTTGCTGACCAGGCGGGCATTGCTGTACATAATGCGCTTTTATTCGATTCTCTTGAGACCATGCATCGCCAGTATTTTGAACTGTTCCAGGATAGCATCGCTGCGATATTGATCACCAATCGTGATGGCATCATACAGCAGGCAAACCGTGCTGCCTACCAGATGTTAAACAAGAATGACAGTGATCTGGCCGGTTCTTCTATATTTGACCTGCATCAAGCGCCTTTCCAATTGCTGGGCGAAAATTTCGAACGGCTGTTGACCGAAGATATCGTGACCTATGAGTCACTAATCAGTATGGAGAACAGCGATGACTTGCCTGTCAAAATGTTTGTGCGCATGATGCCGCGCGATCTTGAAGGCAGAATCCAATGGATCATAGAAGACATCTCTGAATCCAAGCAGTTGGAAACCATGCGCCATGATTTGTTGTCGATGGTGTACCATGACATCCGCTCGCCGCTTTCCAACGTGATTTCCAGCCTTGAACTGTTAAAAATGATGATGCCAGACAACCTTGACCCAAATGTGGATGATGTGTTTTCGGTGATCTCACGCTCGGCCAACCGCATACAGCGTCTGGTCAGCAACTTGTTGGATATTGACCGGTTGGAGATGAAGCAAGAGATCATGGATGCCCAGGCGGTGGATCTTAATACATTGATAGAAACAGCGATATCCGATGTTCAACCGATCATGGAATCACGCAACCAGGATTTTTCCTTGGAAATGGTTGATCCTGTTTCTGAACTGTGGGTAGATGAAGATATGATTCGCCGCGTGATGATCAATTTACTGGAAAACGCTTCAAAATACAGCCCGGTGGGTGGTAAGGTGTCATTCAGGATTGAAAAAGATGGTGAGAAGTCTATTTTGTTCACGGTCGAAGACAATGGGCCGGGCATCCCGCCGGATAAACTTGATATGATTTTTGAGAAATTCACCCGCGTGAATTATCGAAAAGGTCCCAAAGGGATTGGATTGGGCCTGGCTTTTTGTAAAATGGCGGTCAACGCCCACGGTGGACGCATTTGGGTTAAGAGTGATAATGAGTCAGGGGCGAAGTTCCACTTTACCTTGCCTACTGAAGCGCATGAATCCTTTCAGGTTTCCATTTGAGCATCCAATCTACGGTACAATTGATTTGATTTCAACAAAGGTTAATCGTCATTTGTGACGGCTTCGCTATATTTTTTTCTATGGAGCAGAGAATATGCAAGAAATTGCAGACGGTGTATATCTAGAGACCAGTTATTCGGGTGTGATCCTGGGAGCCATCACCATGGATCAGGGTTTGTTAATGGTGGATGCACCCATCTACCCGGAAGACTCCCGATCCTGGCGTTCCTCCTTGATGAATTTCAGTTCGGTGGGCAACCGTATGCTGGTGTCGATGGATGCCCATCATGACCGCAGCCTGGGGCTGCGCAATATGGAATGCCGGCTGATTGGCCACAACTCATTAATCGAGGTCTATCAATCCCGGCCGGTTTCGGTCAGGGCGCAAATTTTGGAAACCGGCGCTGAATGGGAACTACTGGCTGGCCTTAGCAGTTTTCGTTGGCTGGCGCCAGAAATTACCTTCACGGAATCAATTTCCCTGAATTGGGGCGAACACCCGGTTGTGCTTGAGTATCATCCCGGCCCGGCGGTAGGAGCCACCTGGGCGCTGGCAACAGGCAGCGGTGTGGCATTCATCGCAGATGCAGTGGTGGCTGATATGCCTCCCTTCCTGCATGATGCCGATATTGATGATTGGCTGGAAACATTGTCATTGCTGACATCACCAGCCTACAAAAATTATGTGCTGGTCAGCGGGCGTTCAGGGATTATCACCAAGAAAGACGTCGATAACCAGATGCGTTTTTTGGAAAAGGTAGATTCATTTCTCAAGCGGCAACTAAGGCGGAAAACTTCGCTGAATGAGATTGAAGCGATGGCGAACAAACTGATGAACGGATTTCCTGAGAACGATCTCTATCAGAAGAGGCTGGCGTATGGGCTTTCGCAATATTTCCAGCGCCATTATCTGGCAAAAAATGTCAACAATAACGGTTAACGGGGCGTATTGATTCAACCATGGCTATAAAATTGCTGCACTTTGCTGACGCCCATATCGATATGTCGAACTATGGCAGGCGCAACCCGCAAAGCGGGCTGCCTTATCGTGTGGAAGATTATCTGGCAGCGCTGGATTTTATTATTGACACGGCTATCGAACGAAAAGTTGACCTGGTGATCTTTGCAGGCGATGCTTACAAGGATCGCACGCCGGCGCCGACCTTCCAACGTGAGTGGGGCAAGCGAATTATGCGGCTTTCTGCGGCGGAAGTCCCCGCTCTTCTGCTGGTCGGCAACCATGATAACTCACCGGCGTTGGGCCGTGCCAGCACACTGCAAGAATTTGACACGCTCGATATCCCCTTCATCCAGGTGATCGACGAACCGTGCTTCCTCTCAAATGAAGACCTTGGCGGTATTGGCGCGCAAGTGATCGGATTGCCATGGATCGCCAGATCTCAAATGCGAACCGCATCGTTAAATCGGGAGGATTTGCAGCAAGAAGAGGCCCAGGTCAATTTTGAAAAAGCCTTGAGTGATTTGATTGAAGTTTATATGAAAAATGCAGACCCGGGGCTGCCGCTGATTCTCACGGCACATGGGTCTGTGATGGGGGCCAAGTATGGTCGGGAACGATCGGTGATGCTGGGCGGCGACTTTGTGATCGCTCGCAGCCTGGTGTGTGACCCACGTCTTGATTATGTGGCATTGGGACACATTCACAAGCCGCAATCGTTGAACGACGGTGCCCATCCGCCGGTCATTTACCCCGGCTCGATAGAAAAGATTGACTTTGGTGAGATTGATGACACCAAGTATTGCATCATTGCTGAAGTTGAGAGGGGGAAAACCAACGTGGAATGGATTCAACTGCCGGGACGGAAGTTCATCGACCGCACAGTGTCCATCGATGAGTCCACCCTGAATCCTACTCAGGTGATCATCAGCCATCTGCCTTCAGAAGACGAGATGCGCGATGCTGTAGTGCGGCTTATCATTGAATACCCTGAAGGGTTTGAAACACAAATTGATCAATCTGCTATTGACCTTGCCACCCAGGATTGTTTTGATTTTCGGCTGGTCAAACGGCCGCGGCTGGAGGCAAGAGTGCGGCTGAGCCCTGACAACCAGATGGCATCTATGTCGCCGATTGAGTTGCTGGAGATTTATCTAAAAAGCAAACAGATGGTTTCCGAAGAAACACAAATTCTGCTGGCAATGGCACAGTCCATTGTTGCCAATGAGCCGACAGAGGTGAATGATGGGGAGTAGGATCTATTTTCAAGTGCTCATTATTCTGGTGTTGATTTTGTTCAATGGTGTGTTTGCGCTGTCAGAAATCGCGCTGGTAGCAGCCAGAAAAAACAGGTTAAAACAACAGGCAGACGATGGTGACAACAGTGCAAAAAAAGTGCTTACATTGCAAGAAACCCCCAATAATTTCCTGGCAACGGTGCAGATAGGCATAACGACCATCGGCATCCTCAGCGGTGCGCTGGGCAGCGCCACCCTTTCAAACAGCCTGGGTTTGTTATTCAGTAAATGGGGTGTCAATCCATCGTTGGCCCAACAACTGAGCCTGATAGTGGTGGTTGTGATTATCACTTATTTCTCTTTGATTTTAGGCGAATTGGTGCCGAAACGCATTGCCATGAACAACCCTGAGAAACTCGCTCAATTGGTTTCTGGTCCCATGACCATCCTGTCAAAAATATCAGCGCCGTTGGTCAAATTTCTTAGTTGGTCGACCAATGTTGGGCTGAAGATATTGGGTGTGGAAGAATCGGATTCGCCGGAGATCTCAGAAGACGAAGTTCGCTCAATGCTGCTGGCAGGCAAAGAACTGGGCGTTTTTGAGCAATCGGAACACGAGATGGTTGAGGGGGTTTTTCGTCTGGGTGATCGCCGTCTCGATATGGTTGTGACGCCGCGTACAGAATTGGATTGGCTGGATTTGCAGGACCCGTTGGAGATTTGGGATCAGGTCATCTTTACTACCCATTACAACAAGTTACCGGTAGTGGATGGCGATCTGGATCATGTGGTGGGGGTGGTCAGCACAAGAGACTTGCTGGTCAGGCGACTGCAGAAAAGGGATTTTCAGCTGCGTGATTTTATTCAGCCGACAATCTTCTTGCCGGAAAGCATGCCGGCGTTGGATGCACTCAATGCGATTAAGAAATCAAGCAGCAAAATGGCGATGGTCATCGATGAATACGGCGGTTTACTGGGTATTGTTACTCTGTACGACATGATTGAGGCGGTGATTGGCGATATTTCCAATGCTGATGGCGAAGACCTGTCAGCCATTGTGCGTTCTGATGGCTCCTGGCTGGTGGATGGCCTCATGCCGATCGATGAACTGAAGAATTTGTTGTCAGTGGATGATTTGAGCGGTGAAAAAGAATTCGGTTTCCAAACATTGGGTGGATATATCATGGCACAGATGGGAGATATCCCGCAAACAGGCGCGGTGGTTGAGGTAGATGGGGTTCGATTTGAGGTGGTGGATATGGATGGCCGGCGTGTTGATCGAGTCTTGATCTATCGATCTGACAGCCAATCCTCCCAAGAGGGACCAGAGTGCGAACAAAATGTAGAAAGTGAAGCCAGGTCGTCATCCAATAATGAAGAGGAACAGGCAAAATGATTCCTCTCAAGCTAACACTTTGCGGGTTTCTGTCTTATCGTGAAGAGACCACCCTGGATTTCAGCGGCATTGAGGTAGCCTGTATCAGCGGACAGAACGGTGCGGGTAAATCTTCCTTGCTGGATGCGATCACGTGGGCTTTGTTCGGCAAAGCACGCAGTGCTGATGATGATTTGATCACACTTGGTAAAGAAGAAGCTCAGGTCACGCTGGAATATGAGTATGAGCGCGACCGGTATCGCATTGAACGATCAAAGAAAAAAGGTGCCACCAAACAGGTGCAATTGAATGTATGGGACGCGGATGCAGAAAAGTGGGTCAATTTTTCTGAAGAAACCAACACGGCCACGCAGAATAAGTTGGAGCGCATTCTGCGTATGGATTACGATACATTCATCAATGCCTCTTTTTTCCTGCAGGGCAAAGCGGATCTGTTTGCGCAGCAGCGGCCTTCAGAACGCAAACAAACCCTGGCAAAGATCCTTGAATTGGATGTGTGGGATGAATACCAGAAAAAAACCGCCGATGTGCGTCGCGGATTGGAATCCGAGCTGGGAATTTTAGACGGGCGCCTGCAATGGATTGCAGATGATCTTAGCAAAGAAGACCAGATCAAACAAGATTTGGTCGAGAAAAAGGCAAAATTGGCCCAGGTGGAAATACTGGTTGCCACCCAGGAAAAGCTGGTGGATGAGATCAGTAAACAACAGGAACGCATTGCCAACCAGAAAAAGCAAGCTGCTTTGCTGGAGCGTAATGTTGACAGTATCCAAACGCGGTTAAAGGAAGCAGAAGCGGCCTACCAGACTACAGCTGATAAGCAGGATCGTTATCAAAATTTGATGGAAAACGAAGCCACGATCACGGCAGATTATAACAACTGGCAGCAGCAGCAATCGACGCTGGACCAGATGGATGCAACTGCCAAACGGTTTAACGATGCGCGCAAACAACGCGAGATTCCTAACCAAACCCTCAGCCAAACCCAAACCAGATTGGAAGCAGAACTGCATCATTTGCAAGAGCGTGCGCAAGATATGCGAACAATGGCGAATAACTGTGCCCAACAGGTGAAAGAACTTGAAAAAGCCAACCAGGAATACCAAGAGACATCTGAAATAACACAGCAATATGTGCCTCTCGAGAACCGATACGACACGCTTGATATTCAAAAGAATGAACTGCAGCACGAGTACCTGACGACTCAATTAGAACTTGACCGGCTGCAGGACCGCGAGAAGAAATTGCGCGGGCTGACTGCCACCATCTGCCCAACCTGCGGGCAGCCTCTTACGGCTGAACACCGCGAAGCATTGCTCACACAGTATCAAGAACAGGCGCGGCAGTTGAAAGCAGACTATGATGAAAAAAAGGCGCAATTGACAGCCCTCAAACAGGCGTTAGAACAACTGGATGGGGAGATCAAGAGGTTAAAAGATTTAGAACAAAGAGTATTGGTGGGCACCCTGGGGAAGAAGATCACCTCTTTGACAGGGAACATTGAACGCATGCAGCAGGAATTAGACGCATGGCAGGCGGGTGGACAGATGCGTTTGCTGGAAGTTCAACACATGATAGAAAACGCGGATTTCTGCCATGAGGAACGGGCAGCTTTGGCAGTGATTGATGCGGCGTTGAAAGAGCTTGGTTACGATCCTGCTGAACATGAAACCTTGCGGAAACAGGTGCAGGAAGGCCGCCGATATGGGCAGGCGTATCAGGAGATGAAAAAAGCCCAAGGTGTGTTGGGGGAATTGGCACAGGTGCTGTTGATGCAGGAACAGGCAGTGATTTCTGAGCAGAAAGCGCTGGCAGAAGCTACAGAACTGTATGAGCAATCACAGGAGCTGCTGAATGAGTGCATGGCCGGGGCAGGAGATTGTGTGGGTGAAAAAAGGCGTTTGTCAGACCTGCGCGGTGAGATGAACCAGACCCGCCAGGAAGTCGGCGGGGGTGAGCAGCGACTGAATGCCCTTGAAGAAAAACGAAAAACTCAAAAAGTCTTACAAGAAGAGCGGTCGCAAATCGCCAAAAAAATTGACCGGTACAAGACGTTAGAAGAGGCATTCGGAAAGAATGGTGTGCCGGCTCTGTTAATCGAACAATCCATCCCGGAGATCGAGGAACAGGCGAACGAGATTTTGGAGCAATTGAGCACTACCGGCATGACCGTGAACCTGCGATCGCAGCGGGAGTATAAAGACAGCAAACGCTCTGACCGCCGGGAAACATTGGATATCATCATCAGTGACCAGATGGGGGTGCGGCCGTATGAAATGTATTCAGGCGGAGAAGCTTTTCGGGTGAATTTCGCCATCCGCATGGCGCTGTCGCGTATGTTGTCGTCACGTTCAGGCGCGCGTTTGCAAACCCTGGTGATTGATGAGGGGTTTGGCAGCCAGGATGCCGATGGCGTGCAGCGTTTGGTTGGCACCATCAATGCCATTCAGGGTGATTTCAAGAAAATCTTCGTCATCACGCATCTTGAATCCCTGCGCGAATCATTTCCTCATCAGATTGAGGTGATCAAGGGCGCTAATGGTTCCACCGTGCAGGTGCGCCGGGGGTAAGCATGGCTGAGAAGATTGACGTGCGGGTAGGGTTGCAGCAGCGGATTTTTCCCTCCTATCGTAAAGCTTT
>Ga0334889_1001428_pt1 | contig 31411 bp, 20 predicted proteins | sample GraSluR1_MG_2_FD_207222 | JGI IMG/M metagenome (GOLD analysis project Ga0334889, IMG submission 207222) | Sludge microbial communities from methane-producing bioreactor in Wageningen University, Netherlands - Granular Sludge_8_08-R1 | ecosystem: Engineered > Bioreactor > Anaerobic > Unclassified...
TATGCATCTCCTATCTGATGGCGAATATCCAGGGCTTTCTGATGATATTCCAGTGACTTGGGAAGGTTCCCCAAATTGTAATGTATGATGGCGATATTGTTCAGTGAATAGCTGATCCAGCGATCCTCCTTCAGTTTCTCATAAATACTCAGGGCTTTAAGCTGTCTTTCCAGGGCCGCACTATGGTTGCCCTGCTTCTGATATATGATTCCTTGTTTGTTATAAAGCGAAGCGACTCCGGCACTGTCGCCCGTCTCCTGACGGATTTTCAGGGCCTGGGAGAAATAATCCAGGGCGGTTTGAAAGCGGTTCTGGTCGATGAGGATGATCCCCAAATCATTCAGGGCCTGGGCTTCCCCATTTTTGAATGCGCTGTTCCGGGCCAGGACCAGGGCTTGCTCACCGTAATGGAGGGCCGAATCCCTGTCGATCAGTCGGTATTCCCAACAGAGATCCGACATCAGCAATACCTTTTGCGTATCCGGCGCCTTCCTTAACAAGCCTTTAAGGCTGTCGGCAATTGCATTGCCCGCATAGGCAGGCACTGCGAAACAACCCAGAAGGAAAAGGAGGAGAATACGATACGGCCTGAGCATTGAACATTATTGATGCTCAAAAATACAATTTCATATTGAGAAAGTTCAATTAGATGCAGATCGCCAATGCCGAGAAAGTGGAAACAAATTGAATCCCTCTGCCGTGAGAAAGGAGGCGGATTTCTTCAACGAAAAGCCCTTGTTTGTAAAATTTTGTATTTTTGGTGGATATTAATGTCCACTAAAAACGAGCAAGATGAGTGAAAAAATATTAGTAAAAGATCTGGTAGCCCGGAATTACCGTGCAGCCGATGTGTTCAGTAAGTATGGAGTAGATTTCTGTTGCGGAGGGGGTATTTCCCTGGATGAAGCGGCGGAAAAGGCAGGCATAAGTGTTTCGGCCCTGCAGGAGGAGCTGGACAGGGCGATGGAAACGCCTGACCGTGAATCTGACCTCCTCAGACGTCTTCCGCTCAATGAGTTATGCGATTACATCCTTGAAACCCATCATACTTATGTGCGGGAAAACCTGCCATTGGTGGCGGATTATCTGGCGCGTATTGTGATGGCACACGGTGATCGTCACCCTGAACTGGAGAAAGTGCAGCGGGCATTTCAGGAATCGGCCATTGCACTGACACAGCATATGCAGAAAGAGGAAATAATGCTGTTTCCCTATATTTCATCCCTGGTCAAAGCCTATCACAAAGGTGCAGTACCTCCTGTTCCAACTTTTGTCTCGGCAAAAGCTCCGGTGGAAGTAATGATGGCGGAGCACAGTGCGGAGGGGGATCGCTTTGAAGAAATAAGCCGCCTTACAAACCAATATGCCTTGCCGGAAGATGCCTGCAATACTTACAAAGTAGCACTGGAGAAACTGAAGGCTTTTGAAAGCGATTTACATCGTCATATTCATCTGGAAAACAATATATTATTTCCCAAGGCACTACAACTGGAAGCTGAAATCAGGGCGTAAAAAACGCCAGGCTTATGTTATCCAAATCCACTGAATACGCCGTTCGCGCCCTGGTCTATACTGCCTGGCGCAATGGTTTGGGTGAGCGGCCGGGTTACAGGGAGATTGCGAAGCAGATTGGGGCGCCGCCTCACTTTCTGGCCAAGGTGATGCAGCAGCTCTCAAGCCATTCCCTGGTGTGGGCCGGACGGGGCAGGGGAGGTGGATTTCTCGTGATGAACGATCAGGCAAGTCTGTACGAGATTATTGTGGCCACAGAAGGCGAACACAGATTCCGGGCCTGCGGAATGGGCCTGCCGCATTGTTCTGATGATCGCCCTTGTCCCTTTCACTCCCAATATGCGCCCATCCGGGGAGCATTAAAAAAACTGGCTTTGGAAACAAGCATCGGGGATTTGTCCCGCGCCCTGGCTGAAGGAAAAGCTGTGCTTTACTGGCCGGTTGATCCGTGAGCAGAAAAGCCCCTATATTTGTGGGTTCATCATTCTGCTTATTCCTATGTCCACTGAAACCCGCTTCCGGCTTGGTATATCCCACGGGGATGTCAACGGTATTTCCTACGAGGTCATTCTAAAAGCCCTGGCAGATCCCCGCTTACTCGAATTAATCACCCCGATTGTTTATGGCTCTGCCAAGGTAGCGTCGTACCACCGCAAAACCATCAAAGGCATTGATGTTTCATTCAATCCCATTCGTCATCCGGGTGAAGCGGGCAGCAAAGGGATCAATATCATCAATATTACAGATGACGAAATCCGCATTGAGCTGGGAAAGGCCACCGAGGTGAGCGGTGAAATGGCGGTGCGGGCACTGGATTCCGCTGTGAATGACCTGCTCAGCGGACAGCTTGACGCCCTGCTTACTGCACCTATCGATAAGCACAGCGTTCAATCTGAATCTTTCCAGTTTCACGGGCATACGGAATATCTGGCTGAAAAGACCAAAACAAAGGATTACCTGATGCTGATGATCAGCCCCGAGCTGCGCATCGGGATGGCAAGCGGCCACCTTCCCTTGCAGGAGGTTTCCTCTTTTCTGAACGAAGAAATCATTTTTTCCAGATTGAGGGTGATGCACCGCTGCCTGGTGGAAGATTTTGGCATATCCCGCCCCCGGATCGCGGTGCTTGGACTGAATCCCCATTCCGGAGACGGGGGATTGCTGGGCAAGGAAGAAGATCGGATCATCAAGCCGGCCATCGAAAAGGCGCAGCAGGAAGGCCAGCTCATTTTCGGTCCCTTTCCGGCCGACGGTTTTTTTGGCTCTCTGGCCTACCGGAAGTTTGATGCCGTCCTGGCAATGTACCACGATCAGGGTCTCATCCCTTTCAAGATGCTGGCATTCCACAATGGTGTGAACTATACAGCCGGCCTGCCCGTCATTCGTACCTCTCCTGCCCACGGCACTGCATTCGATCTTGCCGGGAAGGATCGGGCCAGCCCCGATTCCCTGCGGGAGGCCATTTACCTTGCTCTGGATGTGCATCGTAACCGCAGCAGCCTGAAAGCACTCCGGGATAATGCGATGCCGCAACCCGGCCAGGGCGATAAGAAACCAAAACCTTAAAATGTGCCTACTTTCGATATTCCGGGCATAGCCAGGGTAACGCACTCCCAGATCCTCTCTCAAACCGCCGGGGATACCCAGGTGACGCGCTTTCTCTTTGACTCCAGAAAATTCAGCCTGGCCAGGGGAAGCCTTTTTGTGGCCATCCCTGGAAAACACCAGGACGGGCACGACTATATACTGCCCTTGTATCAAAAAGGAATACGGAATTTTTTGGTTTCCAAACCCGTATCCCTTCCCGGGCCGGCCAATGTAATCCTGGCGGAGGACAGCCTTGCTGCACTTCAGCGACTGGCAGCCTGGCACCGCCAACAATTCCCCGGCAAGGTGATCGGGATTAGCGGATCCAACGGAAAAACCATAGTCAAGGAATGGCTCTTTCAGATTCTTTCCCGGGACATTCCGGTCTATCGCAGTCCGCACAGTTATAATTCACAACTGGGTGTGGCCCTCAGCCTGCTTCAGCTCGAACCCTATCATTCGATGGCCATCATCGAAGCCGGCATTTCCCAGGCCGGTGAAATGCAGAGACTGGCAGCAATGATACAAGCGGACTTTGGTGTTTTTACGTCCCTCGGACCGGCACACGATGCCCATTTTGCTTCCCGCAAGCAGAAGTTGGAAGAAAAGATGCAACTCTTCCGGAATGCACAGACGCTTGTCTTTCCTGGTGAAATCCACGAAATACCTGCATTCCTTCAAAAAGAAAAATGGGACATCCGGGCCTGCGGATGGGGAAAAGAGGGAGGCATTCAACTCTTGCATAAGGAGATCAGTGCGACTGGTACACAAATGCAGATCGCTTTTCCCACAGGCCCTAAGGATGTCAGGATTCCATTTTGCGACCTGGCTTCGGTCAGCAACGCCCTGACTGTTGCCAGTGTACTTAGCCTGTTGGATTATGAGCCGGACTTTATTGCAGAAGGGCTGCAAAACCTGCAGGCGCTCGAGATGCGCCTGGAACTGAAAGAAGGCATCAATGCCAGTACGATCATCAACGACAGTTACAGCTCCGACCTGATGTCGCTTCAGGTGGCCCTCGACTTTATGGATCAGCAGGATGACCCGCGCGAGCGGGTGCTGATCCTTTCTGATATCCTCCAAAGCGGAATGCCCCCGCAGGCGCTCTATTCCTCACTTAACCAATTGCTGCAAACCAGGAGGGTAGATCGCCTCATCGGCATCGGAGCGGAAATCTCCGCCCACCGCCGTCTTTTTCAAGTGCAGGCCCATTTCTATCCGGATACGGAAAGTTTTCTCAGCAAGCACCCCTTTTCCTCCTTCCGGCGATGCTTTATTCTGATCAAAGGAGCCCGGGCTTTCGGGTTCGAACGCATAGGCAAAGCATTGCAGCAGAAGGCACACGAAACAGTGCTTCAGATCAACCTGAATGCGCTGACGCACAACCTGAAATATTATCAGTCCTTGTTGCAGCCGGGTACCCGCACAATGGCGATGATCAAAGCTTTCGGCTACGGAAGTGGCTCGTGGGAGCTGGCCAATCTGCTTCAGTTTCATAAGGTGGACTACCTGGGGGTGGCCTATGTGGATGAAGGGTATGCGCTACGCAAGGCGGGCATACAATGTCCGATAATGGTGATGAATCCCGACAGCGAAAGTGTGATCCCGGCCCTGCGTTACGGCCTGGAGCCGGAGATATACAGTGCCGGTATCCTGGAGGAGCTGATCGCCGGAACAGGTGCGCCGGATAGCCCTCCTCTTCCTGCACGCATCCACCTGAAGATTGACAGCGGTATGCACCGCCTCGGCTTTCTTCCGGAAGAAATACCCTGGCTCATCTCCCGACTGAAAAACCATCCGGAGATACAGGTAATCAGTGTTTTCTCTCACCTGGCTGCCAGCGAAGATCCAGCACAGGATGCCTTTACCCGCCAACAGGCAGGCGTTTTCCTGGAAGCCTGGTCCGACCTGCAGGATGCCCTGGGATATTCCCTTATGCGCCATCTGCTCAATTCGGCCGGGATCAGCCGCTTCCCTGAATACCATTTTGAGATGGTGCGCCTGGGGATTGGCCTCTACGGTGTCGCTGGTACGCCCGCAGAACAGGGATACCTGGAAAACGTGAGCACCCTGCGCTCTGTGATCTCCCAGATAAAAAACATCCGGAAAGGGGAAAGCGTGGGATATAACCGGCAATGGACAGCCGCTGAAGATACACGCATTGCCATTATTCCGGTGGGCTATGCCGACGGATATGATATGCGCCTGGGGAATGGCCTTGGTCGTGTTTTGATCCGGGGGAATACCGTTCCGGTGATCGGCAAGGTATGTATGGATATGATTATGGTTCACCTGGGTGAGGCGGAAGCAACGGAAGGAGAGGAAGTGATCCTCTTCGGAGAAGCTTTGCCGGTTGGAACACTGGCCTCCGCCATCGGAAGCATCCCTTATGAAATCCTTACCGGCATCTCTGCCCGGGTTAAAAGAGTCTACTACTATGCCTGAGTCAGGATGGAAAGCTGCCCTTCATTTCCTCACTTCCAGACCGTGGATATGGATGCTGCTGTTGCTAGCCGGACTGGGCCTCCGCCTGGATTACCATCACATCATCTCCTATGCCCCTCAGGGGGTGCATCAGTGGCGCCAGGCCGATTGTGCCTCAATGGCCCTGAACTATTATCAGGACGGAATGGCGTTCTTCCATCCGCAAATTCACGCCCTGCTGGCTCAGGAGGGTCAAAGCAGTTATGCCGCAAGCGAATTGCCCCTTCTCCCCTACCTGACGGCCCTCAGCTATCACCTCAGCGGTTTCTCTGAAGGAAATTTCCGCACCCTCAATCTGCTGTTCTTTTTCACGGGCTTGTTCTATCTTTTTCTTCTCGCCAGAAGTTGGATAAAGGATGATTTCTGGTCCTTGATGGTTCCTGCCCTGCTCTTCACTTCTCCTGTCCTGGTGTACTATGCCCCAAACTTCCTCAGCGACAGCGCCGCCTTTGCAATGGTCTTCCCCGGTTGGTATTATGCCCATCGCTATTTTCTGGAAAAGAACAGGCGCTGGAACCATCTTGCTTTGGCTTTCTTCGCCCTGGCTGCATTATTAAAAATCAGCGCCGGAGTGAGCCTGGTCACCTATGTGCTATTGCTGCTATTTGGGCTTTTGAGCAGGAAGCCGAAAAGGGTGGAAGCGAAAATGCCGCTTCTCCTGCCCGTTCTCCTTGCGTTTATGGTGGTGGTGGCCTGGTATGCCTACGCATTGTATTTCAATGCCAGCCACCAGAGCCACTATTTCGGTACCCGCATCCTTCCGCTCTGGAGTCTTGACACAGTGGGAAGAAGTACAGTGTGGGACGGCATTGCCCACACCTGGTATCAGGAGTATTTTCACCATTTTATGATGCTGAGCCTTCCCCTCCTCTTGCTTTTCTCCCTGGGGTACGCTTTCAGAAGACACGCCCTTGCAGGCCTGGGGCTGCTCCTGCTGCTTATGGGGAACCTGATCTATTTTGTCTTGTTCTATGCCGCATTCCGCGATCACGACTACTACCTGTTGAATGCCTTTATCCTGCCTGCCTTCCTCTTTTTGATGACCCTGGCCGGGCTCCGAGAATGGATGCCCCGCTGGATGGGTGCCTGGTGGGTAAAGCTGCTCAGTGTTCCGCTTTTTATCTTCTTCCTGAATCACGCTGCAAACAAACAAAAGCTACGCTACCACGGCTGGGGGAGTGAAAAAGAACACTTTGGGGTGGTGATGGAAAACAGGGCGTGGATGGATGAGGCAGGCATCCCTCCTGAAATGCCCGGTATTTCCTGGCCCGACTATACCTCCTGTTACAGCTTGTATATGATCAACAGGAAAGGCTGGACAGGCTTTGTGCTGGATGCCAATGAATCCGTGGGAGTAGAAAAGGCCCTGCAAAGAGGTGCCGGGTTTTTGCTCCATCTGAACAAGGAAACAGCCCTTCCACCCTGGCTGGAAGCCATACGCGGAGATACCCTGGATATGCGCGGGAATGCGGTATTGTATGATATCCGCAAGCCCGGCTCAAAGAAAACCGCTAATTTTACCCACTTTTGAAGGCACAATCCTATGATGGCGAAGAAATTATCTGTGATCATTCCGGCTTACAATGAGGAAGCCACCATCCATCACATCCTTAACAAAGTGTTAGCAGTCAATCTTATAGGTGAATTCACCAAGGAAATCATCCTGGTGAATGACTGTTCGAAGGATGGAACAGCGGATGCCATTGCCCACTATATAAAAGCCCATCCGGAAGCCGATATGAAGCTTTTCAATCAACCGGTGAATATGGGAAAAGGAGCAGCCCTCCACAGGGGGATTGCCGAAGCGACGGGCGACTACATTATTATCCAGGATGCCGACCTGGAATACGATCCGGAAGAATATAACCTCCTGCTCAAGCCAGTGGTGGACGGGGTGGCCGATGTGGTCTACGGGTCTCGCTTTATGGGCGGCACCCCTCACCGTATCCTCTTCTTCTGGCATACCATCGGCAATAAATTCCTGACCTTTCTCTCCAATATGTTCACCAACCTGAACCTGACGGATATGGAAACCTGTTATAAGCTCTTCGATGCCGGAAAGCTGAAGCAGATCTATTTCAAAGAAAACCGCTTTGGATTTGAGCCTGAGGTCACAGCCAAAATATCCCGTTTCCCGGGCATCCGGATTTATGAGGTTGGGATATCCTATTACGGGCGCACTTACGATGAGGGCAAAAAGATCGGGGCCAAGGACGGCTTCCGGGCCATCTATTGCATTCTGAAGTACAATATTTTCTGCCGCAGATATCTGAAATAAATCATCGTGCGCGCATTCAGCCTGTCACATACAACCCAAGCCTGGCTACTCGCAGCAGCCGGGATCCTGGCCTTGCGCTTTACGGCTCCGATTGAAAACGTGCTCTCCTGGGATGTCCTGGGTTATTACTTCTACCTGCCCGCCCTTTTTATTTATCAAGATTTAGGGATCAAAGACATTGGCCTCTACCAGCAGATCATCGAGCAATATCAGAATTCCTCCACCCTCTACCAGGTCATCACCCTCCCCGACGGTACCCATCTTTTTCGCTATTCCTTAGGAATGGCTGTCCTGTATCTTCCTTTCTTTCTGATCGGACATTGGGTTGCCCTCTCCGGCCCCTGGCTGGCCGATGGTTTTTCCGAACCCTATCAATATGCTGTGGCGATGGGCGGCCTGCTGTATGCCGTCATTGGGATCGCCCTTACGGGAAAGGTGCTCCGGAAGTTCTTTTCGGATAAGATCGTGGCCCTGAGCCTGCTATTGCTGGTTTTTGGGACCAATTACCTGGAAATGGCCGGACGAAATGGACTGATGAGCCACAATTTTCTCTTCACCCTCTACGCAGCCGTGCTCTGGCTCACCTGGCACTGGCACCGCAAACCCGGCTTCTGGAATTCCATTTTTCTTGGCGGGGTGATGGGGGTGATGACAATGAGTCGCCCGACAGAAGTGGTGGTCATTTTCATTCCCTTATTATGGAATGTTACCTCCCGGGAATCTTTCCGCCAAAAGTTGGCTTTTCTGCGGCAGCACAGGAAAGCATTTCTTACTACCCTGCTTGCCTTTATGCTGGCGGGAAGTCCACAATTGCTTTACTGGAAACTTCATACAGGAAGCTGGCTGTTTTACAGCTATGGCAACCCGGGCGAAGGCCTGGAGGTGTGGTGGCCTTATACCCTGAAAGTGCTGTTCAGCTTTCGCAAGGGATGGCTGATCTACACCCCTTTGATGGCGATGGGCATTCTCGGCCTTGTGGGGCTGCTGCGCAAGGGTCGCCCCTATGGATGGTCCCTGATGGTGTATTTTCTGCTCAATCTCTGGCTGGTGTCGTCCTGGACCTGCTGGTATTATGCCGGCAGTTTCAGCCAGCGCGCCCTGGTGCAATCCTATCCTGTTATGGCTTTCGGACTGGCTTATGCTTTGGAATGGGTCTTGTCGCGGCAACTGAAAATAAAAATCGCTGTAATGCTTGGGATCACCCTGCTGCTCTTTTTGAATCTCTTTCAGACCTGGCAATATACCCGGAGGATCATTGATTCGAGCAGGATGACGTGGGACTACTACAAATCCATTTTTCTGAAAACCTCGGTATCGGAGGGGCAGCGTGATCTTTTGCTTGTTCGGCGATCTGCGGAAACCTATGAATATATGCCGGAAGACCTGAGTGCTTTCCGCTATCGTTTGCTCGGTGAGGAAGGTTTTGAGCATCCGGTGGAGGGCAGGGCAGCGCAATATGTCGATGCCCCGGTAAGGAGTGGCAGGTATGCGCTTCGGCTTAGTCCGGAACATCGCTTTTCCCAGCCCCTGGAATGGCGCTACAAGGATATCACGAATCAGTATTATGCCTGGATACGCACCTCCGTATGGGTTTACCCTGTGCCCGACAGCAGCCGGGGGCCGTATCACCTGGTGGTGACCTTTGCACACAAGGGTGAAAACTATAAATACCGCACTTACGGTCCCAGCCTGGATTTTGTGGAGGTGGTGCCGGGGCAGTGGAACAAACTGGAGATGGATTATATGACACCTGAGGTACGTACGCGGCGGGATAAGCTTTATGTGTACCTCTGGCTCCAAGGGGAAGGGGTGGTGTATTTCGACGACCTCAGGGTTGAGGCCTTTGAGCCGAAGTAAAGGTTTTCATTTGTTGTCCGTAGGCTGTGCCTGCAGACAAATTATTCTACAGCAGATTTAGCAGATGGTCTTAGAAATATACACCACAGATTTTCACAGCTTAACACAGATTAGAATTGGGATAATCATCTCAGAAAATCCGGGGTAATGGATGATTATTTAGCGGATAGTTTTTTTATGTGGCTGGTATTTGGGGTGATTGTAAGAAAACCCATTAAGTCACATAGGGCACTGAGGAACACTAAGCTGGAATGACAGACCTTCTTAGTGCCTCTAAGTGTTCTAAGTGTCTCAGTGGTAAATCTGCCCAATAAGGACAAACCCTTAGCAAAGTATCCGGCAAGAATAGTTTTTCGAAATTTTAACGCAGAGGCGCCAAGATTAACGCCAAGGTCGCAAAGGGGTTTCTCCTCATCCCTGCTTGCTGGCAGGCAGGCTCATCCTCATCCTCATCCGGTTCCTGAGCCTGTCGAAGGGCAAACTCATCACAATTTCCCTGCCTCCCAATCCCTATGACTTATTCCTTATGAATTCTGACTTATTACTTAAAAGTTGCCCCTTTCGGGGTTTTCGGGATTCGCACTCGAGTTCGGACTCGTACTTAATTAACCGCAGGGATCGCAGAGAAGACGCTATGGGCGCAAAGGGGTTTCTTCCTGTCTGCTGGCAGGCAGGCTCATCCTCATCCGGTTCCTGAGCCTGTCGAAGGGCAAACTCACCACAATTTTCCTGCCTCCCAATCCCTATGACTTATTCCTTATGAAATCTGACTTATTACTTAAAAGTTGCCCCCTTCGGGGTTTTCGGGATTCGCACTCGAGCTCGGACTCGTACTTAATTAACCGCAGGGATCGCAGAGAAGACGCTATATGGGCGCAAAGGGGTTTCTTCCTGCTTGCCGGCAGACAGGCTCATCCTCATCCTCATCCGGTTCCTGAGCCTGTCGAAGGGCAAACTCATCACAATTTTCCTGCTTCCCAATCCCTATGACTTATTCCTTATGAATTCTGACTTATTACTTAAAAGTTGCCCCTTCGGGGTTTTCGGGATTCGCACTCGAGCTCGGACTCGTACTTAAATAACCGCAGGGATCGCAGAGAATACGCTATATGGGCGCAAAGGGGTTTCTTCCTGTCTGCTGGCAGGCAGGCTCATCCTCATCCTCAAACTCGTCCGGGTCCCCCCAATTTCCTGACAAAAGCCATCACCCTGTCTTCTTCCCAGGGGAGAAAGCGTGCTTCAAACCAGTTTGTCTCCCCCGAAATAAGCATTGAATAGGTGTAATCGAAGCGTGATTCCCGCTCCAGGCAGCGCTGGATCAAGGCAAATTGTTCCCCGGCTGTTTTCTCATCGAAAATACTGCGGAGATCCGTGCCGATGATTTCCTCTTCCGGAACATACGTCACCCCTTTTTCCTGGATGTGATAATCCCGGATGATCCCATCCCGGTCGATGACAAACAAAAGATCCGGAATGGCATTGATGATGGCATTGAGCTTTTTGTTTTGTCTTTCCAGGGCTTTCCGCATCTCCAATTCTTCTGTGATATCTTTATCTGCACCCCGGTATCCTGTAAGCTGGCCCTTTTCATCTTTAACAGGCATACCGGAGGTATTGAGCCATCGAATGCTGCCATCTCGGTTGAAGGCAGGATTGATATGCTCTCTGATCTCCTTTCCACTCTGCAACAATTCCAATCCTTTCGCTTTGTATTCTTCCCGCATTGCTTCTGGTTGGAGGTCATAGAAATATTTTTTTCCGATCAATTCTTCGGGAGCATATCCCAATACTGATTTGACTGCCTCATTATTATATGTAAAGCGGCCTTCAAGATCCACCTCCCAAACGAGGAATCCACTCAGGTTGGCCAGAGCTCTGAAACGCTCTTCGCTTGTTTCCAACTTCCTTTGTATCTCTCTGGATTCAGAAATATCGCGCCAGCTGGCAAAATAGAGGTGTTTATCTCCGGCTTCAAGGCAACTGAGGCTTACGGAAACAAACAAGGGCGTTCCATCCTTTCGCAGGTGCTCCCACTCAAACCGGATGGACTTTTCACGGGTGGCCTTTTGAATTATTTGCTCTGCTTTTTCGCTTGATCTTGACCCATCCGGTTGAAACTCAGGACTGATATCAACAGGAGTTTTCCCGATAAGAAAAGACCGGTCAGTACCGAACAAGCCGGCGGCAGCCGGATTGACCTCAACAAAAATATCCTCCACCTGAAGCAGATAGGCGTCCGGGGAATAATCGAACAATGCCCTGAACTTCGCCTCACTTAATCGGATCTCTTCTTCCGCGGATTTCCTTTCCTGGATATCCACCAGGCAGCCACGGGCACGGATGATCGATGCTTTCTCATATACCGGTGTAAGGGAGGAACGAACCCATTGGAATCCTCCTTCTTTGTTTTGGATACGGTATTCAAACTTAGCGTAAGGTTCCCTTTGCAGGTCGCGCATCATCAGATGGAAAACCCCTTTGTCCTCAGGGTGGATCCAATGCTCCAGATGGCTTCCGAGGAGCGCATCGGGCTGAAATCCGAGCATTTTTGTGACAGCAGGGCTGAGGTAGATGATCCTGCCATCGGCTTCCATCTCAAAAGCCACTTCACTCAGGTTTTCCAGGAGGGATTGATAAAACCCCTCGCGTCCGGGCTCGTAGGCTGCTTCCGGTTCAGAAAGACGATGAGGAGAATGTTCAGTTTGCTCCCTTTCGTTTCTTAATGGATACTTGTCCGGCTTCCCTGTCTTTGCATCCCTATTTTTTCTTGACCAAAACATCCTGAAATATAATCATTAAACAACCTGTATCAAAGCCTTTTCTATGTACGCCCATATCCTCAGGTTTTCACGGAAAACGAAAGGACCAAAGCAAATTGAGCGGCGGCAAGTTAATATTAATGTTCAGAGATATGCCTGAAGAGTGCCTGTTTTTTTGAAGAAGCCCTCTTCCATCATACTTCTGTATTTTTGCAAGCGCAAAAATCGCGCTTTGGACAAGAAAACCCTGATCGGCCGCTATCTGGATCACCCTGTTTTACAGCCATTTTTTCAGGCTGCCCATTCCACTCCTCTCCGGCATTGGCAAATCCGGGGCAGTGCCGGATCATCCCTGGCCCTCCTTGTGGCGGCAAGCTATCTGCGTACAAGCTGCGATCACTGGATTGTAATGCCCGATCAGGAAGCCGCTGCCTATGCCCTGAACGATCTGGAAAGCCTCTTTGACGAAGGGCAGAAAGACCTGAACAAGAAGCGGGTACTCTATTTTCCGGCCTCCTACCGCCGGCATTATGCCCCGGGTCAGCGCGACAGCGACCACATCCTACAGCGTACCGAGGTGATGAATCGCATCGGGGCCCGCAGCGGACGCAGCATCATTCTGACCTATCCTGAAGCTATCTGTGAGAAAGTGCTCAGCCATACCGATATCCAGGACAAGACGCTCAGCCTGCGTAAGGGTGAGGCGGTGGACCTGGACTTTGTTGCGGATGTGCTCATTGATTTTGCCTTTGAACGGGTGGATTTTGTGGTTGAGCCCGGACAATTTGCAATGCGTGGCGGCATCATTGATGTGTTTTCCTTTGCCAATGAATATCCTTTCCGGATTGAATTTGCAGGAAACCGCATTGAATCCCTGCGCACCTTCAATCCACAGGATCAGCTTTCCCGCGACAATCTTGCCCATATCACCCTGCTTCCGGATGTGGAGAAACAGGATCTCAGCCGGCAGAAACGTCCACTGGGACAGGTGCTGGATGAAGGAAGCATCTGGTGGCTTTACAATGAGGATTTCGTCAGAGAAAGAATGAACGCCGCATACGATAATGTCTGTGCCACCCTCGCGGAGGAGGAGCAAGACCAGGATCTCTGCCAGGATTATGTCGGTGGGAATGCTTTTCTGGCAGACTTAAAACCATTCCTCCTGGTCGAATTTGCCAGCTCCGGGAAAAGCGGCGAGGTTCTGCAAATGCAACAGGAGCCTCAGCCCTCCTTCAATAAGAACTTCAAGCTCCTGCTGGAACAACTCAGAAAGAACAAGGAAGCAGGGATAAGCAATCTGATCTTTACAGGGAATCCCCGGCAGGCTGAGCGGATATATGCCATAATGGAAGACATCGGGGCTGGGGATGAGGAAAGCCTCTTCTCCATCATCCATTTCGCCCTGCACGAGGGTTTCACTGATCCGGACATCGGTCTGGCCTGCTATACCGACCATCAGATCTTCGACCGCTATCACCGCTTCAGGCTGCGGGATTCATATAAAAGCAAGGAAGCCCTAACTATCAAGGAGCTCAGCAATCTGCAACCGGGCGATTATGTGACCCACATCGATCACGGAGTGGGACGTTTCGACGGCTTGGAAAAGATTGAAAACAACGGTCGTATGCAGGAGGCGATCCGGCTGGTCTATAAAAACGGAGACCTGTTGTATGTCAGCATACATTCCCTGCACCGCATCACCAAATACGTGGGCAAGGAGGGCACAGAACCCGGTTTGGATAAACTGGGATCCGGAGCCTGGACAAAGCTGAAAAATAAAACCAAGAAAAAGGTTCAGGACATTGCCAAAGACCTGATCCGCCTGTATGCCCGGCGTAAAGCCAGCGATGGCTTTGCTTTCGCCCCCGATTCATACCTGCAACACGAGCTGGAGGCTTCCTTTATCTATGAAGACACTCCGGATCAGTTCAAAGCTACGGTGGATGTAAAAAGAGACCTCGAAGCCTCCTGGCCTATGGACCGTCTGGTATGCGGAGATGTGGGTTTCGGGAAGACGGAAGTAGCGATCAGAGCCGCCTTTAAGGTGGTAAGCGACAGCAAACAGGTGGCCATATTGGTTCCTACCACCATTCTGGCACTCCAGCATTATAAGACCTTTTCGGAACGCCTGGAGGCATTTCCGGTGACCGTGGACTATATCAACCGCTTCAAATCCACAGCAAAACAAAAAGAAACCCTCGCCAGGCTGGCCGGGGGCAAAATTGATATCCTGATCGGAACTCACCGCCTGCTGAGCAGGGACGTGAAGTTCAAAGATCTGGGGCTGCTCATCATCGATGAAGAACAACGATTCGGGGTTGGAGCCAAGGAAAAACTCAAAGAAATGCGGGTGAATGTGGACAGCCTGACCCTGACGGCTACCCCTATCCCCAGAACCCTGCAGTTTTCGCTGATGGGTGCCCGCGACCTCTCGGTCATCAACACCCCACCTCCAAATCGCCAGCCGGTACATACCGAATTGCGGGCTTTCGGAGAGGAAGTGATCCGCGAGGCCATCCAATATGAAGCCTCCCGAAGCGGTCAGGTGTTTTTTGTGCATAACCGCATCCAGAACATTGAAGATGTCGCAGCAATGATACGGAAGTTTGTTCCGGGTATATCGGTGATCGCAGCCCACGGACAAATGGATGGCGCTGTGCTGGAGCAGATTATGCTCGACTTTATTGAAGGGCAGTACGACGTCCTGGTTTCCACCACCATCATTGAGTCCGGACTGGATATTCCCAATGCCAACACCATCATCATCAATGATGCGCAAAACTACGGGCTCAGCGACCTGCATCAGCTCAGGGGCCGCGTGGGGCGATCCAACCGAAAAGCATTTTGTTACCTGCTCACCCCTCCTTTGTCGGTCATCTCTACAGAAGGCCGCAAACGCCTGCGCGCCATCGAAGAGTTCTCAGGCCTGGGCAGCGGTTTCAGCATTGCGATGCGTGACCTGGATATCCGCGGAGCAGGCAATATTCTGGGCGCAGAACAAAGTGGCTTCATCTCTGAGATAGGATATGAGATGTATCAGAAGATTCTGGATGAAGCAATGGCGGAATTGAAGCAGGGAGAGTTTAAAGCCTATTTCAGTGACGAGCAGGAGAAGGATTTTGTCAGGGATTGTGTTATTGAAACCGACCTGGAAATCCTGATCCCGGATCACTATGTCAGCCAGATCGCAGAGCGCTTAAGTCTGTATAAAAAGTTGGATAACGTGGCTGATGAGGAAGGTCTATCTGCTTTTCGCCAGGAATTGCACGACCGGTTCGGGCCCCTGCCGGAGAGCACGGAGTCACTGATCCTATCTATACGGATGCGCTGGAAAGCCGGAAGGCTTGGGATGGAAAAACTCTTGCTGAAAAACAAGCGGATGATCGCCTGGTTCATCCAGGATCCGGAGGCTCCCTTTTATCAATCCCGGGAGTTTCAGCAGATACTGCGTTATGTGCAGCGCTACTCCCGGCGTTGCGCTATGAAAGAGAAAGAGGGCAGGCTCAGCCTGACTTTTCGCGAGGTTCCCGATGTAATGGCTGCTTTGGCAGTGCTGGAGGAGATAGAGGAGGAGCTGTGGGCCAATGAGACCGGCAGATCCTTATGACAACAGGTTCACAAGAGTCAGTGAATAAGTGCGATATAAGCCTTATTTGCTGCGCGCTCCATTTCCAGCCATTGATCTATGCTTTCGTATTGTAATGTCAAGGCGAGGAGATACTCAGCCAGGGATATCTCGCCTTTGTCGAGGGCAAGGGCCAGCAATTCCTCGTTGCTGAAACGCTTAAGCTCATCCCTGTAAGTGTCTGCACTTTCCCGGAGTGCCAGTGCTCTGGAATGGAGGGCTTTCTTTTCGTTGTAGTACTGTAGCCTGGCATCTTCCTGTAAGCCCTGAGCAGCGATGGTTTTGGCTTTGGCATATTGGACTGTGTTCCTGCTTTCCCACAAGGGAATACTCACACCAAGGCTAATCCCCTGAAAATGCTCACCCACGACCTTTTCACTCATATAACCTGCGTAAAACCCGGGCAGATTCCGGGCAAGCTGCAACTGCTCCCGTTTCTGTGCAATTGCGACCTCCTGCTCCTGCCATTGCAAGAATGGGTTGTTGTCCTCTGCCCCGGCATACCATTCATCAAAAAGCCCGGGTATAGGCGGCGCCTGCAGATCACGATCATTCAGTTCAATGGGTTGACCCCCGTTAAGCCTGGCCAGGCCAGACAACAGGCTGCTTCTTTCAATCTCAATGCCTTCGAGTTCCTTGGTGAGATTCAGTAAATGGATGCGTGCTCTGTTGAGTTCCAGGATGCCCGTTTCCCCTGCCGTACGTTTTCTCTCGTAAGCATCGGCAAGCTGACGGGCATTGCTCTTTCGCTTTGTGTATTCAAACTGAAGGGCATTCTGGTACAGGATTTCGACGATCAGCAAACGAGCCTGGTTCAGAATTTCCCGTTTTTTATGCCGATACTCCGTTTCCGCCTGCTCGGTTTTCATTCCGGAGATCTGATGACGGTAGACATAGGCCGACGGGAAATCAAAGGACTGTATAATGCTAAAATCCTGACGATTACCTATGGGCTGAGCCTGGTTCCACAAATAATTGAAGCCAAGCTCGGGATTCACCGGCATCAAACCAGTCTTGTATCCGGTCTTCTCTGCTTCAATGCTTTGCCTGAAAGCCAAAAGGCTGGTATTCCTGCTTTCAATCTCTGCCAGTATGCTCTCCATATTTGTTTGAGAGAACACATTGATGCAAAGCACAGACAGAATTATTATGAGGATGCTTCTCATTCTTTTGGACTTAAGCGGTTTTTCTTGAGTTTATGAGACTATACACGATAGGTATGATAAAGATATTGAGAAGGGTGGAGGTAATCAATCCGCCCAGGATCACTTTAGCCATCGGACTTTGTATCTCATTTCCGGGCAGATGCCCTCCCAGAGCCAGGGGAATCAAAGCCAGGGCAGCCGTCAGGGCAGTCATCAGGATGGCATTGAGCCGGTCGGAGGAGCCCCGGATCAGGCTTGCGTAAGAGGATAAGCCCTGCTCCTTAAGACGCTGATAATTAGCGATAAGCAAAATCCCGTTGCGGGTGGCAATGCCAAAGAGGGTGATGAAGCCGATAATGGCCGGGATGCTGAGCATTCCGGAGGTGAAATAAACAGTAAACACCCCGCCGATGAGTGCCAGCGGGAGGTTGAGCAGGATGATGCCGGCAAGCCTGAAATCCTTAAACTCCTGATAAAGAAGCAGAAAAATCACAAATATGGCGAGGATAGAGGCCAGCAGTAGGGTTCGGGAAGCCCTGGCTTCATTTTCAAACTGACCCCCGTATTCAATGCGGTATCCCTCGGCCAGAGCGACCCTTTCCTCAATCTGTTCCTGAATATCCTTTACCACGCTCCTCAGATCGCGTCCGCTTACATTGGCGGCAATAACCAGGTTTCGCTGCACATTTTCCCTGCTGATGGCCCCAGGCCCTGAAACGGAAACAATATCAGCCACTTGTGATAAAGCGACTTTCCGGCCATCGTAGGTATCGATCAGGGCTGAACGCATTCCGTCGAGGCTTTGGGTATAATCATTATTGAAGCGCAGTACCAGCTTGAAGTTGCGCTGCCCTTCGTAGATATCCGCCATTTTCTCTCCGGCAAAGGCGATATCCACAAAGGAGTTGAATTCGTGGATCGTAATGCCATAATAAGCCAGCATATCCCTGCGTGCCCGGATCTGGATTTGCGGAATATCGATCTGTTGATCCACGTTCACATCCACCAGGCCTTCAATACCGCTGATGGCAGCCTTTATTTCATTCCCGGTGAGGAACAAGCGGTTCAGGTCGGGGCCGAAAAGCTTGATCGCAATATTGGCGCGGGTACCCGACAACATATGATCAATCCGGTGACTGAGGGGCTGTCCAAGGGTATAGGCGATGCCCGGTATTTCAGAAAGTCGTGAACGGACATCACCCAGGAATACCTGCTGAGGGCGGTCGCCCAGGCTGTAGTTCACATCTATTTCAGCACTGTGGGTGGGTTGGGAATGCTCATCCAGCTCCCCCCGCCCTGTACGCCGGGCTGTGCTCACCACCTCAGGAATGGACAGCAGCTCCTGTTCCACCAGATTGCCCAGGCGGTTGCTCTCTTCCAGCGAAACGCCCGGCTGGGTGACCACAGAAAGGGTCAAGGCCCCTTCGTTGAACTCAGGCAAAAAACTGCGTCCCAAATTACTGAAAACCACAAGAGCCAGAATAAAGGCCGCAAAAACCGGGATCAGGACTGCTTTTTTATGCCTCAGTGACCAGGCCAGGGAACGCTCGTAATAATGGGTAAGCTGCCGGACCAGCCATTTGTCTTTTTCGTTCCGGCTCAGGTAGGCCGGTCCCGACAGCATCATTTTTGCCAGCAATGGGGTCAGGGTCATCGCCACGATCAGGGATACAAAGAGGGATACAATAAAGGCAATCCCCAGGGGCTTCAGCATCCGCCCTTCCATTCCGGAAAGGAAAAAGAGAGGCAGGAAAGCAACGATAATGATGAGGGTGGCATTGAGAATGGAAGCCCTGATTTCTTTTGAAGCTTCATACACCACGGTGAATGCGGACTGACGCTGCTGCTCCGGCATTACCCGGTTCTGCCGCAATCGCCTGTAGACATTCTCCACATCAATAATGGCATCATCCACCAGTGAGCCAATGGCAATGGCCATTCCTCCCAGGCTCATCGTATTGATGTTCATTCCCAGGGCATTGAGCACCAGGAAAGCGCCTAGCAAAGAGAGAGGGATGGCAAGAAGGGATATCAGGGTAGTCCGGAAACTCCCCAGGAAAAGAAACAGGATGATGCTTACAAAGACTGCTCCTTCAAGCAGGGCATTGCGTACATTTCTTACTGAGGTTTCGATGAAATCAGCCTGGCGGAAAATCCGGGTTTCAAGTTTTACATCCGGGGGCAGGGTCTTCTCCAGTTCGGCAATTTTTGCCTCAATGCGCTCGGTCAGTTCCAGTGTGTTTGCATTGGGTTGTTTAGATATGGCAAGGATTACAGCCGGCCTGGCGTTGCCTGAGGCATAACCCATTTTGGGGGCGCTGCCGATGCCCACGCTGGCTACATCGTTTATCCTTACCGGCTTGCCATTGAGGGATTTCACCCAGGTCTGTCCCAGGGTTTCCACATCGGACGAACGGGCGATGCCCCGCACCACATACTCATTGCTATACTGGCGAAGCACTCCCCCGGATGCGTTGTCGCTGATTCCGCGGCACACTTCGGCCAGCTCTCCCAGCGAAACCTGGTAATGCATCATCTTAATGGGATCGGCCTGCACCTGGTACTCTTTGTAGTCACCACCAATGATACTGACTTGCGATACGCCATTGGTTGCCAGTATGAGTGGCTTCACCTCCCATTCGGCAAGGGTACGCAGCTCCATCATACCGGTAGAGTCTGCCTGCATCCCCACAAAAAATATCTCGCCCATTACACTGGTTTGCGGTGCCAGAACCGGTTGAGCGACACCCATTGGCATCACGGAAGCGACCGTTATCAACTTTTCGCTCACGATCTGTCTGGCTTTGAAAATATCTGTCCCCCAGTCAAATTCAACCCAGATAAAGGAAAAGCCCTGTGAACTGGCTGAACGAACCCGCCTCACATCGGTGGCTCCGTTCACCGCCGACTCGATGGGAAAAGTGACCAGGCGTTCTACTTCTTCTGCAGCCATTCCGTGCGCATCTGTCATCACCACAACTGTGGGAGCGGTGAGGTCGGGGAAAACATCAATATCCATTGAGTCCACGGACCTCAATCCGAAAACCACCAGCAGCACCGAAGCCAGAAGAACAAGGTACTTATTGGTGAGGGAGAAGCGTATGATGTTGTTCAGCATAAGTTCCGGGGTTTAATGGAAGTGACCTGCGTGCGGATCGAGCCCGCCGGTGGCCTGGGCAAGTTTGATCATCATCGCTCCGCGTGTTACAATGCGTTCTTCTTCGGTGATGCCCGACAGGATCTCGGCCCTGATGCCATCTTCAGCCCCTATGCGCACCTCCCGCTTCTCAAATAATTCCGGCGTTAGCTGCACCCAGACAAAATACAGGCCCTGCTCCTCCAGTAAAGCGGTAAGGGGGAGGGTCATCGCCTGATGTGCAGCGAAGGTTTTGAGATACACCTCCACGAAACTTCCCGGAATAAAGCTTCCGTTGTTGACAATCTGCAGTTTTAGGGGAAGCAGAAAACGACCGGAACCCATCGCCTTTCCGTATGAAAGCAGGCGGCCATCCAATTCTTCCAGGGTATAGTATTGATGGTTATTCAGGTTGCGAATGTTGGCCGAACGAATGGATCCCAAAAGGGGGGCGAAGCGTGGCGGTAGCTCGGCGGAAAGCATCAGTTTTTGCATCCGGCTTATCACCATCAGGGGCTGGCCGCCTTCTACATAAGCACCGTGTTTCACAAAAACCTGCTGCACATAGCCAGAGGTGGGGCTGCTTACGGATTGTCCAGACTCATCTGTACTTTCGCTCAGGTTATCAAAGCGGGCCTTGGCTTTCTCATATTCGTTCCTGACTGCCATCAGATCTTTAGCGGATACGATCTGATCCTGTGCAAGTACTTTGGCCCGCTCGTATTCTGCCTTGCTGCGTTCATAATTGGAGGCGGCTTCGGCATACCTGACCGCAAGGCTGTTTTCAGCCACCCCTTTCCCTGAGATCTTGATCAGGGGCTGTCCGGCCTGCACCTCTTTCCCTTCCAGGATATCTCCGGCCGAAAAAAGCGCTATTCCGGACGCACTGGCACTGACAATCCATTCCTGATCTATGGCTGGCTCTACCAGGGCCGTGGTTTTGATTATCTGTCCGAAAGCTTCAAGCCGGGGATGTCCACTGGCAAAATCAGTCTTCCACGCTTGTTCTCTGGTAAAAACAGTAGTATTCACTTCGGATATCTCCAGGCTTTCCGCAGCCTCCTCGCCCTCTGACTGGCTGGCAAATACCTTCACGCCGGGGACAAGGATAGTAAAAAGTCCTTCCGGCTTCTCGATCTCAAAGCGCAGGCTGCCTTCCCCTGCCCGGTCGGCTTGTATCTCAAATAAATAGATGCCCTTGCGCAGGGGTGCCTCCAGGCTTTGGCTGATCTCATTCCCTTCAAGCTTCAGAACCATACTGACCCTTCCGGATTCCAGAGCCCTGAAATCCGGTAAACTGGAGAAATGTGCGAGCAATTCCGCTTTCTCTCCGACCACAAAAGGATCAGCTTCGGCAAAAACTTCAAAATCATCGCTGTATGCCGTATACAGGAATTTGTGTCCCTCCTGCTCGTGTGTATGCTCATCGTGATCAGAATCCGGGTGATCGTGGGAGTGAGTGTGGCAGGCAAACAGCACAATGCTCAGGATGGCGGTGAAGAAAAGGCGAAACATCATATTTCGAGAATTAAATATTAAGGTGTTGGGCAAAAATAGTCAATGCCTCAATGATATGAGAAACAAAAGGGCAGAAGATCAGCGGGGTGAATAGATCTACAGACCGGCACAGTTCAACCTCATTCCATCAAAAACCAATCCGCCTCAGCGCTTGGCGCGAACGGGATAGAACAGATATTGCACCAGCAGCACCATACCAAAGCTGACCAGGCTGCTCAGGACGATGCGCTGGAAGGTATCGTAAAACCCGGCGAAACTGAACACCTCCAACAGGAACAAAGCAGTATGGTGCACCAGGATCAGGCTGCCGGCATAGGTGATGAACCAGCGCAGGCCCAGGTCGGCGATGCCGGGTTGAATTCCGGGCTCATATTCCCGGCGGCTGGCCACGAAACGGGTCACAAAAGGACGGGTGAAGGCCATCAGGGTAGTTGCCGCTGCGTGTATCCCTCCTGTACCGCTGAACATATCCACCCCGAAACCCATCGCAAAGGCCGAAATCAGCAGGGCCCAGCCGGGAATCTCAAAAGGAAGGAGTAGAACGAACAATACATAGAGGTAGGGATTAATATAACCGCTCAAATGAATATTGTCGAGGACAAACACCTGTACCAGCAGCAGGGCGATAAAACGGAGGCTATTGTTCAGAATGGTGTTATTCATTCTCGGGCAGGTTTAAGCGGTTCAATTCTTCGCGGGCCAGGTCTTTCACCACGTACACGTGACTGAGCTGCCGGAAAGGCGTACTGATGCGCAGGGTGATCTCATAAAAATAGTCCCCTTCCGGGAGATGGAAATCCTGAACCATCCCCAGCGGGATGCCCGCTGGAAACATCAGGCTGTAGCCACTGGTCACCACCGTATCTCCGGCTACCAAATCCACGTGGGCAGGGATTTCATTCAAACTGGCTTCTTCAGGCAAAGCCTTATCCCAGCGGAAAGTGCCCACATATCCATTGCGCAGGATACGCCCGCTAATGCGAATATCCTTGTGCAAAAGGGATATGACAGAAGCATAATGTGCGGAAACACTGTGCACAATTCCCACCACCCCATTCGAGGTAATCACACCCATATCTTTTTCTATGCCATCCTTGCTGCCTTTATCGATGACCAGATAGTTGCTTCGCCGGTCGAAAGTGGAACGGATAACCCGGGCCGGCACATAGGTGTAGCGTTGCCGGTACAAAGTATCGCTCTCAAAAAACACCTGCCGGCTGTTTTGGACAAAAGATTCCGGGATACTTGCCCTCAGGCGGGCGTTCTCTTCCATCAGGAAATCATTGGCTTGCCTGAGCGAAAAATAGTATACCACATTATTGAAGCGCTCCTGAATCCTGCCGGTGAAGCTGCTTGAGGCCGATAGCATCACCGATTGCTGGTATCCGTTGTGCCTGAACACAAAGATCATTGCGATCACCTCCAACAAGGCAAACAGCAGAAAGAAACGGATGCGAAGGAGAAAGTCCAGGATGTTCCGCATAGTCCAAAAGTACGCAAGCGGAAGGAATTTCCCTGCGGATTATTTAATAAGGAAGGTGAACTTATCGAAGTTTTTCAGTGCGATGCCGGTTCCCTGGGCCACCGCACGCAGCGGGTCTTCGGCCACGTGTACCGGAAGTTTGGTTTTCAGGGAGAGTCGCTTGTCCAGTCCGCGCAGCAAAGAGCCCCCTCCCGCCAGATAAATTCCGGTACGGTAAATGTCGGCAGAAAGCTCTGGGGGAGTCATTTCCAGCGCATTCAGCACAGCCGTTTCGATTTTTGAGATGGACTTATCCAGGGCGTGTGCGATCTCCACGTAATTCACTTTGATCTCCTTGGGGATACCGGTGAGCATATCCCTTCCGTGCACGGCATAATCGTCGGGCGGATTGTCGATCTCGGCCATTGCGGCGCCCACTTCAATTTTGATTTGTTCCGAAGTGCGTTCTCCAATGTTGATATTATGCTGCTTGCGCATATACTCTTCAATGTCGGAGTTGAAATCATCCCCGGCGATGCGAATGGATTTGTTGTTCACGATCCCGCCCAGGGCGATGACCGCAATCTCACAGGTTCCCCCTCCGATGTCGATGATCATATTCCCGGTAGGCTCAAGTACATCTATTCCGATCCCGATGGCGGCGGCCATCGGTTCGTGGATCAGCCTGACCTCCTTGGCTCCGGCCTGTTCGGCGCTGTCTTTTACTGCCCGTTCTTCCACCTCTGTGATCCCGGAAGGAATACAAATCACCATTTTCAGGGCTGGCGGGAACAGGGTTCTTTTGGGGAATACCATCCGGATCATCTCGCGCAGCATTGCCTCGGCAGAATGAAAATCGGCGATAACGCCATCACGGAGCGGACGAATGGTTTTGATATTCTCGTGGGTTTTCCCGTGCATCATCATCGCCCTTTTGCCCACGGCGATGATTTTCTGGGTAGAACGCTCCAGGGCCACAATAGAAGGCTCATCCACCACCACTTTATCGTTAAAAATTATGATGGTATTGGCCGTGCCAAGGTCGATGGCAATCTCTTTAGTCAGAAAGGAAAACAATCCCATAGCTTTCGAAAATATTACGTCCTGTGTGTCAGGATTTCCGTCATACGGAAAAAATCAATAAAGGTTCTGATGTTATTAGTGTCTGAAATGCCGTATTCCCGTGAATACCATTGCCATATCATTGGCATTGCAGAAATCTATGCTGTCCTGGTCGCGCACTGATCCGCCAGGTTGTATTACTGCCCGGATACCGGCGGCACTGGCCATCTCCACCGAGTCGGAAAAGGGGAAGAAGGCATCGGAGGCCAATACAGCATTCTGCAGGTCAAATCCGAATTGCTTTGCTTTGGCAATAGCCTGTTGCAAAGCATCCACGCGGGATGTTTGTCCCATTCCGCTTCCGACAAGCTGCCTGTCTTTCACCAGCACGATGGCATTGGAGCGTGTATGTTTGACGATGCGGTTGGCGAAATGGAGGTCGGCGGCTTCCCGGGCATCAGGTCGGCGCCGGGTTTTTACTTCCCATTCCTCGTCGCCGCCAACGATATGGTCGCGGCTTTGGAGGATGATTCCGTTGAGCAGGCTGCGGCTGGTATGTCCGGCCCATTCCACGCTTCCGGCTTTCAGCAGGATGGCATTTTTTCTGCGGCTCAGGATATCCAGGGCTTCCCGGGAAAAACCCGGGGCATAGAGTATCTCAAAAAAGATGCGGTCGATGGCTTTTGCTGTTTCGGAATCAATGATCCTGTTGCATACGATCACCCCTCCAAAGGCCGACTTGGGGTCCCCGGCCAGGGCGGCTTCCCAGGCTTCCAGGATGCTTTCCCGGCTGGCCAGTCCGCAGGCATTGTTGTGCTTGACGACCGCAAAGCTGGGATCGCTGAATTCGGCCAGCAACTGCAGGGCTGCGTCCAGGTCCACCAGGTTATTGTATGAAAGGGCTTTCCCGTGCAGGTGCGTTGCGATCTTATCCAGCTCCCCGCAAAACCAAGCTTGCTGGTGGGGGTTCTCTCCGTAGCGCAGGGGATGTGCCGGCGAAGCAGCCTGGCGCAAGCCGTCTTCCGGTACACCGCCCGAGAAATAATGATAAATGGCCGTATCGTATTCACTGCTCACCGAAAAAGCGTGGCGGGCAAACTCCCGGCGCTCCTGCATCTTTGTGGTGCATTCGCCCGTCTCAAGGACTTTCAGCAGGGCAGCGTATCTGTCGCGGGAAGCCACCACAAGCACATCACTAAAATTCTTCGCGGCTGCACGGATCAAAGAGATGCCTCCAATGTCGATCTTTTCAATAATGTCGTCTTCACTCCCTCCGGCAGCCAGGGTTTCCCGGAATGGGTAGAGATCAACAATGACCAGGTCGATGGCCGGAATATCGTATTGCTGCATCTCCTTCTGGTGTGATTCATCTTCACGCATTCCGAGGATGCCCCCGAAGATTTTGGGATGCAGGGTTTTAACACGCCCTCCCAGGATGGAGGGATAATCCGTCAGAGACTCCACGGCTTGCACCGGGATTCCGCGGGCAGCAATCCAGTCGTAAGTGCCTCCCGTGGACAGGATTTCCACGCCGAGGCGGTGTAAGTATGTGACAATCGGTTCCAGTCCTTCCTTGTGATACACAGAGATCAGGGCTTTCCGTATTTTTTTGGGCGTTTCGACCATCATTATCAGTACTTTGGCATTTGCAATAAGGCTCTGCAAGTTTACCAAAAAAACAGACCTTGAAGGAGAATGCTTTTGATATTCTCCTGCTTTCCGGAAAGTTTCTTTCCCTTGCATCTTTCTTTATCTTTGGGCCTCACGACAAGCAGCGCTGATGAAACGACTTATTCTTTTCCTGAAGCTCTTTCACGAAAGCTATCGGTTTGCGGTCAATGCCATCGTTGTGAATAAGCTGCGCACCTTCCTTTCGCTCTCCGGGATCACCATTGGCATCTTTGCCATCATTACTGTTTTCACCATTTTCGATGCGATGGAGTCTCAGATCCGGAAAAGCATTGATTCATTGGGTTCCAATGTGCTTTTCGTTCAGAAATGGCCCTGGGCAATGGGTGGCGACTATCCCTGGTGGAAGTATTATCGCCGTCCACAGCCCGACCTGGACGATCTGCGCTGGATACAGCGCCAGAGCCGCACAGCTGAAGCCGCAGCCTATATGATGGGGGTGAGTAAAACCGTCAAGCGTGAAAACAATGCAATGGAGGGGGTGAGCGTACTGGGAGTCTCCCACGATTATGCCGCCGTAATGACGGTTAACATTGGCGAAGGACGATATTTTACTCCATCCGAATCGGCACACGGCCAGAATGTGGCCATCATCGGGGCAGAGATTGCCGAGAACTTGTTTCGTAATCGCGATCCCCTGAATGAAGCCATTAAGGTTTTCGGGCGGAAGTTTATCGTCATCGGCACCCTGCAGAAAGAGGGGGAGGATATGTTTGGGAACAGCCCCGACAATCAGGTGGTGCTGCCGGTACAGTATATGCGCAAGCTTTATACGTTGCGCGAAGCAGACGGCAGCATTGTAGTGAAGGCAAGGCCCGGCGTGAGCAATGATGAGATGCGGGATGAGCTGCGGGGCATTTTGCGCTCGGTACGCAAGCTGAAGCCTTCGGCAGACGATGATTTTGCCATCAATGAAACCGACCTGATATCCAAAGGATTCGATCAGCTCTTCGCCGTCATTGCAATGGTGGGATGGATCATAGGGGGCTTCTCCCTTTTGGTAGGGGGCTTTGGGATCGCCAATATTATGTTTGTGTCGGTCAGGGAACGCACCAGTATTATCGGTATACAAAAGGCCCTGGGTGCCAAGCGTTATTTCATTCTGCTGGAGTTTCTCTTCGAGTCAGTAATCCTATCCCTCTTTGGAGGGATGCTGGGCCTGCTTTTCGTCTTTGGCATCACCTTTCTTATGTCTGCAGCGATGCAAATGCAGATCAGTCTGACCTTATTCAATATTGGGTTGGGCCTGGGTGTATCCTTTGTCATTGGATTGGTTTCCGGCATCATCCCCGCCTGGATTGCCAGCCGGATGGATCCGGTGGTGGCGATCAGGTCGGGAGGCTAGGCTCAAGGGCCAATATTCAACATCCTATGTCCAATGGCTTTGTTCAATGTCAAAGTTTTGCGTGTATGCCCACTAGAGGATTAGAAGCACAGACCTTCGATTTACCACTATACCCGCTATTGTTCTTATGCGATGTTGGGCTATCGTGCTTTTTCTTTTCTGTCCGTGCGATGGCTCAGACACACTTATTGACAAGCTTTGGCTGGTGCGTTTGGCTTGAGTGGCTTGGCAATCCCGAATAGTCGGGACAAGTTGTGTGTGGCTGTGAAGCGATGCCATATTATCGCTTTTTGTAGTTTTCCCAAATCTCCGCAATAGGAGTCTCAGTTATAGCATTTTTAATAAGTCCAATCGCTTTTTGAGAGTATCTGTCGTGGTGGACGTTTCCAACTGAAATTCGTTTGAAACTCTCAATATCATCTTTCAAATTTAAATGGTGTATTACTGCGCTTGTTTTCGGCCCCGTAAGTCCAACTTTTTTTGCTAGTTGATCGCGTCCTAAATTGTAATAGTCCAATTCATTAACTCTCTTCAGTGCTATCACATGTGCACCCGGAGTACCTTTAGGAACAACTTGTACTGGTATACCATCCTTCCTTGATATTCGCAAATCAAGGGAAGGTCCATATCCACTTGCTGTAAAATTCAAAGTAGAAACTCCTGGAAAAAGTTGACCAAAGTTACCCCCTTGTTCTAGTATTTTCAGAGTCTTTTTTAATTCACGGTCAGTTGGTTGAGTATTATCACCCTGCACTGCGTTTTCCATAATGGCCAATGCACGAAGTTTTTCTTTTGCTTCTATATCTTTTCGCTTGTTTGGACCAAGGAGTTTCTTGATGTCATTGATTTCGTTTGCAAAAAATGCTTTTATGTCAGTCGGTGGTGTTGTGGATAACGGCAAGACGCGCACAGGTAAATATTCCTTTAAATCAACCTGAAACACTCGATTTACAATATCTCTGAACAATGTTAAGCCTGATTGTGCTTGAAAATAAAGATGCTGTTCGGATATCTCCAACGTATAATGTTGTGCTGCATCACGTAATCCATTTAATGACTGAAGTGTCAAAACTTCATCTTCATTCAGGAATTTAATCTCTGCATCACTGAATGCTTTTCTTACGCATGATTCAAAACCAATAGTCTGTGTCGCTCGTCCCTCTTTTATTTTACCGCCTTTATGTAGAATAGATGATTTGAGGAGCATTTCAAAAGAATGATCCATCATAATCAAAACACTATGAACACGCGCAACGTCATTGGGACGATTGAATAATTCAATACTCAAAACCAATGAATCGACTGCTTTACAGTACAAGTGTTTGACTTCTTTTTTCATTTAATTACTCATTCAATACCTTATCAAAAGTTTCTTTGAACTCATTCTCATTTGCGTAATTGTAGAATGGTACCGCTGTTATCAAATACTTGTCTGTGTGTATTTCAATGGTCATTTTTTCTGTCCGTATTTCTTCCAAGAAGTCTTCTTTCCACTTGTCTTTAGCGATAAAGCCGTTCCCTTTTGGTTCAATGAATACTTGAAAAGTTAGTTGTTCGCCTTCACGCTGCTTACAGAACAGCAAGAAGTCAGGCTCAAATGCTCGACCTTGCTTGTCGTATATTTTTAATTCTCTCTCGTTGCGAATCAGGTATATATTTTTAAATTTTTGGTTAAGCCCTTCTAAGCGTCTGGAGAAAAGTTCTACAAACTGCTTCTCTTCCGATGTTCCGTAGTTTGCATTGTAAACATACCAAGGTTCATTTGCTACCAAATCTTCTTGACCAGTGGCTCGTTCATCGTTTTTGTTCACTCTGATTTCTTTGTCTTTGAATACTTCGTGAACAGGTTTTTTAATGTAATGAGAGCCTTCATACTCGGTGGTACTGCCCTTAATTTCCGATTCGATACTTTGCAGTAGTCCGCTCAAAGCTTGTAAATAATCGAAATTGCTGAGGTTCTTTACTCGATCTGGTGTTCCGCGAAAGGTTATCTCTAGACCTGCCAAGTAATTATCATTTTCAATGAATTCAGAAAGCGATTCAATGTTTGGAAAAAATTTCGTCAGATGATCGAAATGAAAAAAAGGAAACTTACTTAATGCGAATCGAACGGTATGTTTTGGAATATCAATCAGTTTAATATCCTTTGATTTGATTACTTCTTCGTTTGAAGTAGGATTCTCCATTTCAAAGAATGCGCTGGACATACGACCAACGCCGGACGAGAGTGTATGACGATGGTTTTGCTTGGCTACTCCTAAGTCAGCAAATGATTTTACATTGTCAAAGCTCTTGGGTACTTTTTTATTGAAAAAAACCTGTCCCTCACGATAAAAGTCTGTTTCTTTAAACTCAAATTTCAAAGTGAGCTGTTTCTTCACCAAGTTCTCATCATCTTCATAGATACCAGAATCAACAAGGGCTTTCTTCAATTCAGAAATGTACTTGCTGTCTTCTTTTGTGTGGTAGTAGAGTTCTTCTAATGTCTTTAAGTCATTAGAAACATCATCATCAAATTTTCGGGTAAACTTGTCTTGCCCGTCTTCAGTTGTAAATGGAAAATACCTTGCTCCCCGACCAATTAACTGAGCTTCTGCTAAAGTAGTTTTTCCTGGATTTCCTGCGCGTCCATCTCGACCATCGTAAAGACGAACTATATCGAAGAGGTTTAGTACGTCCCAACCTTCATTAAGTTTTTGAACGGCAAAAATAGCTCTTATCGGGTTGTTTTCATCTTCAAGCGTGTTCAACAGGATTTGGTTTTTCTCCGTTTCCTTATCATTGTTGGCGCTAAGGCAGTTTTCTTCTCTGAAATTGGTTTGAATGCGTTTTACCATTGCAGGGGCAGATATTCCTCTTTTCTGGAAGAATTGAAACGCTTGTTGAACGATACCAACCGTAGCTGTTTTCTTGATCTTCTCTATCTGATCAGTTGAAAGGTTTTCAATGAGCTTATGAAAACTAGTCTTATTCCGTTCTGATTCTGCAATGGTTCGTTTTGCTTTAAAAAGAATAACTGGCTTTAGATTTACATTATTGGATGTAGCCAATTCCTGACGATACAGGTTTAAAACCAAAGCTTGCAAAATCCGTTCCTGCTCATCATAAAGCGAGCGAATCAGATTGATTTCTTTGGAATACTTGTCAATTCTGAACTGAGCAAGGTCATATTTGTAAATGACCTTATCTTGATACTTCTCTACAATCTTCTGGCTTTCATAATCTAAGGTAGCGGTAAATTCCAAAAGGATGTTTTCGAAATTCATCTGATGGATTTTCTCCACCAAATCTCCCCAAACGTCAGCATTGTTGTGATGGGCTTCATCGCCAATCAGAACCAATTTGCGGTCTTCAAAATCCTCTAAGCTTAATCCGTTTTCTCGAACATTTAGGAGTAAGCCCGAAGTAAGCATTTGAATGGAAACAAACTTGATGTTGATGTTCCGGTCATCCGCTTCATCAAAGTTGTCAATCTCTTTGATGAGTATTTCTTTGCCGTCAATTACGATTTTGTCTGTGAACAGATATTTTGAAGCTTGCGGATTGAGAAAGTTCTCTTTCGTCTTTTGAATGATATTGTTGCTATTGACGAAGAATAAATAATTGCGATAGCCTTGCTCATAAAGATGCAAGATTAAACCTGCCATCACCATTGTTTTACCACTACCTGTGGCCATATTGTAAAGCAAGTGCAAGGGCTTTTTTGGCTTTTCATCAAAATCTTCCTGCTCTGTGTATAAGTATCGTTTGAATGCTTCTTCCTGATAAGGGCGAATGCTATATTTTAAATTGTCGCTGATTCCATTTGGAATAGGGACTTGTGCTAATGTTTATTCCAGCCAAGCTGACCCCCTATTCCGGTGATGTTGACCCCCCTGATCGGGTAGGATCATTTTTCACCATTCCGGCATATTGACCCCCCCCTCAGATTTGGAGGAAGTCAGGATCAAAA
>Ga0334889_1001431_pt1 | contig 31372 bp, 29 predicted proteins | sample GraSluR1_MG_2_FD_207222 | JGI IMG/M metagenome (GOLD analysis project Ga0334889, IMG submission 207222) | Sludge microbial communities from methane-producing bioreactor in Wageningen University, Netherlands - Granular Sludge_8_08-R1 | ecosystem: Engineered > Bioreactor > Anaerobic > Unclassified...
AGGAGGAGCCCAGTCAACTTTATGTTGAAAAAGCGTTGTCCCGGAGTTTATCATACAATATAAAGAGGATAACGAAGCATCTCCGGATAGAATGTGCTTTGCTATTTAAGACGGGGGCGTGGCTAGCGGGGTTAGTTATCCAAGCAAATGATGGATTCAATCGATTCTAAAAAATTGCTCTTGTTTTTTATTGTCCTGTTTGCTGGGGTCAGGTATTGATTCTTGAATTTATTCATTTCTTAATACTTTTAAATAAAGCCTTAGAAATGAGGATCTATTTTTAGAATTTTAAAAAAGATGAGAATATTACATCGATGTGCTTCATGGAGGGGAAAACAGTACAAATTAGTCATTGAAATAATTGTGAACCGTTTTTTCTGAGCCAACGAGAGACTAGGATCCAGAATATGAATTGACTCTTTTTTTATTGTGAAAAATTTACTGCAATTTTATTCATCTTCATTAGATTCTCCTATGGGTATATTTAGGTCGTAGGATTTCAAGGTGAAAGAGAATGTATAAAAGTAAAAAAACCGAGGGAACCCGCAGAGAATCAAAGATCATTTAGGTCTTTTCGGCTTATCCCAGCTTGTTTAAGGATTGTATAAAATGTTCCTTTGGGTAGGTCCTTTTTATGGAGAGGAACAATAACTCTTTTCCCAGATTTTGGATGAAAATAGATATGATGGCTTCCTTTGATTCGAGAAAGGATAAATCCTTTTTTTTCAAGAATTTTTATGATTTCCGAAGGTCTATACTGAACCATTTATAGATCGTCTCTCTGTAAGTTAAGTGTATATTCCATTGTTTCTTCATCGGAGAGAATCTCTTCTCCCTCAGCAATAAGAGAATCGAGATAAAGTTCAATAGCTTCTCTTGACATGGCAATTGCTTCTTCGATTGTTTCACCATAGGTAATACATCCAGGAAGGGAAGGGACAACAACTGTGAACCCTCCTTCTGGTTCTTTTCGTAATAAGACCCGATAATTCAAAACCTTCATTCTCATCACCTCTTGAATGAATTGTAGCATACCGTGATTTTTTGTTAAAATTAAAAAATGATGAGCGTACCTATAATTTGAACAATCCTGATAATCCAAAAACTTTAGGGTATTTGACGTACATTTTTCTAAAAAATTGAATGAAAATTATCCCTTTTGGTAATTGGTTTGATTTACAATATCAGTAGGTATAATTCATGTATAGAAATAAACCTGTGGATTTAATGCGATGGAGAGATAATGTTGCGTTAGTCCTCAAGGTTAGAAACTTAGCGGTGCCTGGTACTGAGTTATTAAGATAATGCAAAGTGAATTGCAACTGTGGAACTGGATAAGTGTATAATAAATTGAAGACAAGAATAAAAGACGATAAATGAGATTTGTTTAGTATTGGAAAATAATTCCACTATATAAATGAAGTTCAATTGGTGAATGAGTAAAGGAAATTTAAAAACCTGAACTCTCATTTAATCAATATGAGGGCAGAACAAAAATATGGAGGTGAGTTTCGATCATAATAAATATATCAAAGGAAGAGATAAAAATTTTAGAGAAATTAGAAGTGATTTCTCAGAGCACACCTATTAAAGAAAAGATAAAGTTTTTTGAAAAAAAATATGGATCAAGCTTTAATATATTTGAGCGCGAGATAAAAGAAGAAATAAAAGAGAAGGAAGATTTCCAAAAGTGGGATGATTACATAGAATGGAAGGCTTATTTTGAAAAATTAAAAGACTTGGAATTAAAACTAAAAGAGATTGAGAATGCTCAAGAAGTTAAACTTTATTGAAAAAAGTAAGATTGTAAAATCGTATGAAATACTCGATTTTAAGCAAGGGAAGGATTTTTATTATATAAAGATAAAACTCGTTTTTACCGATGAAAGCGAGTTTTATGTTAGAGAATTTATTTCTGAGAAAGATTATCTCTATTCATACCATTGGCAAAATAAAGATGGAAAGTTAAGAATTCGATGGGATAATGCTCCTCATCATAAAGATATGAAGACTTTCCCTCATCATAAGCATTCTCCAAAACTGGAAGAAAGTACCGAAATAGGTTTTGAAGAAATCCTGCTATTTATTGAAGAAAAAATGAAAAAAGAATAAAGAAACCATTTTTCTAAAATTGAGAAATTTCAATTTGGCATAAAGCCACACCCTTATATAAAACTGTCAAATCCTTCCATTGACAAACTGGTTTTCATATGTTATGACTTCAAAAATGATTTTTTGCCGCGGAAGGGATAACCATGCTTGGAAACAAAGCCTTTAATCAAAAAAACCATCTAGAAATAGCTGGGTGTGACATTGTCCAATTAGCCGAAGAGTTTGGAACTCCACTCTATGTATACGATGAAGCACTGTTGCGTTCCAATATGAAAGCCTATCAAAACCAGGCGAAGAAACTATACCCGAATAGTACCGTTGCTTATGCCGGTAAAGCCTTTCTTTGCTCGGCGATGTGCCGTCTTCTTGATCAAGAGTCGATGTGGTTGGATGTTGTTTCGGGTGGCGAATATTATGTTGCCCGAGAAAGTGGATTTCCCACCGAACGATTATTATTTCATGGCAATAACAAGAGCCCGCAAGAACGGGAATTGGTTTTAAAAAATGGAATAGGACGATGGATTATTGACAGCGAATGGGAGCTTACTCTTCTCAGTAAAGAAGCCAAAAAATACCTTCATGGGAAGTTGCCAGTTTTTTTCCGGATTACTCCAGGTATTGACCCTCATACTCATGCCTATATTACCACTGGTAAAGTCGATAGTAAATTTGGATTAACTTTGGTAGATGGAATCGCCCAAAGGGTAATTCGACAAGCGCTAAGCTGTGAAAGCCTTGAGGTAAAAGGACTCCATTGTCATATTGGTTCACAAATCGATTCCTTGGAACCTTTCATTAATACCATTAAAGCCATGATTCGGTTTATGGCAAATTTTAAAGAGCAAAATAACTTGGTGTTTTCCGAGTTAGACTTGGGTGGTGGTTTGGGTGTTGCTTACCTGGAAGAACAGAAAGGGAATTTTCCCTCGGTCAAAGAGTATACTGAAGCGATTGTTGAAACGATCCGCGAAGAGTGCAAAAGATATCAGTACCCACCTCCCAAATTATTTATTGAACCAGGCCGTTCGATTGTGAACGATGCCGGAAATACTGTCTATACCGTCGGAACGATCAAGGAGATTCCTGGAATTAAAAAATATATCGCTGTTGACGGTGGAATGACTGATAACCCCCGACCAATTCTTTATGGTGCTGGTTATCAGGCGATCGTAGCCAACCGGATTCATCAGGGATCTCCTGAAATGGTTTCAGTGGTTGGGAAGTGCTGTGAGTCAGGTGATGTTATTATTCAGCAAACGGAAATCAGTCCGGTCCAAACCGGCGATATCTTGGTGGTCGAAGGAACCGGTGCTTATAACTATTCCATGGCTTCAAATTATAATCTCATTCCTCGACCGGGAGTCGTGTTTATTCGAAACGGAAAACCATATTTGGTAGTTCGTCCTGAAAGCTGGTATGATTTAGTTCGTAGAGACATCCTTCCCGAGTATCTTATCGAAAAGGGAGAATGAAAATGAAAAAAATTAGAGTAATGATTACTGGGGTAGCGGGAAAAATGGGTCAAGAATTAGTTCGCGCCATTACCCAGCAAAAAGATATGCTGCTGGTTGCTGGCTGTGATATTTCCCAGGTTGGCAAGGATGCCGGAGAAATGTGTGGAATTGATGCGATCGGAGTTATTATAGAAATGGATTTAGGAGTTACCTTGCGGGAAGTAAGACCTGATGTCGTTTGTGATTTTACTTTTGGTGAGGCTTTGAGAAAAAATTTACCATTATATCTTGAGAATAGAGTGAATATGGTTATAGGAACTACCGGTCTCACTCCAGAAGAGCTCAAAAATTTGGAAGATGAATGTAAGCAGAGAGAAATTGGTTGTTTGGTAGCTCCCAATTTTGCTATTGGTGCAGTGCTAATGATGCAATTTGCTCAAAAGACCTCTCAATATATGGAAAGAGCCGAAATTATCGAGTTTCACCATCCCCAAAAAAAAGATGCACCTTCCGGGACAGCAATTAAAACCGCCGAAGGTATTAATGAGGCAAAAGATCAAACCTATGAAGAGAAGAGCTATGAATTACTTCCTGGCTCACGAGGCGGACATTTGGGTTCGGTCAATATCCATAGTGTTCGCTTGTCAGGCTTTGTGGCTTCCCAGGAGGTCATATTTGGGGGCGAAGGTCAGACTCTTACTATCCGCCATGACTCCTTAAGTCGGGTTTCCTTTATGCCCGGAATCCTCTTAGCAATCCGAAAAATGGCAAAAAGTAAGCAATTCTACTATGGCTTAGATAAAATAATGAAATTGTAAGGATAAACCCTTATGATGTATAAGAGCACCAGATGAGGATGAAAAACCAAGGATTCGACATGCCATGGCATGTCGCTACATTAATTAAAGAATGGGCACAATACATTGTGCCCCTACAATTTTATATTTTTTTGTAGGGGCTTGATTAATTATGCCCATTGGTTTTCATGATAGATATAATAGGATTTTAGGAGTCGGAATTTGAAGAAGGAGGTTGCTATGCATTGTGTTAAAATGCACGGGTTGGGGAACGATTTTATAATTATCGAAGACCATGAAGCCCAAAAAATAGCTTCAATCAAGGATTTTACTATTGCTGCTTGTGACCGTCACTTCGGAGTTGGAGGAGATGGAGTGATACTCATTCTGCCCTCGCAAAAAGCTGATATCCGAATGAGAATATTTAATTCTGACGGGAGTGAGGCAGAAATGTGCGGCAATGGAATTCGCTGTCTAGCCAAATATGTATATGAAAGAGGAATAATTCCCGATCCGATTTTTACGGTTGAAACTAAAGCAGGAATCATAGTTCCCGAAATAACCTTAGAAGACGAGCGAGTAAAGTCAATTCGAGTTGATATGGGTCAGCCTTATCTTGAAAGTGAGAAAATCCCGGTAGACCTTAAGAAGGAGAGAATCATCCAAGAACCAATTGAAGTCTTAGGGAATACCTTTTATTTTACCGCCGTGTCAATGGGAAATCCTCATGCAGTGATTTTCGAAATTCCTGATCAATGGCAAACCTACGGGGAAACAATTGAGAAACATCCCCTCTTTCCTCGCAAAACCAATGTAGAATTTGTTCGTTGTTTGTCTTCCAATCAAGCCGAAGTAAAAGTTTGGGAACGAGGAGCAGGACCGACTTTGGCCTGCGGTACCGGAGCATGTGCAGTGTTGGTAGCTGGAGTCCTCAATCAAAAATTAAGCCCTAAAGCTGAAATCAAGTTGCCTGGTGGGAGTTTAACTATCGAGTGGTCAACAGAGAATCAGCATGTTTATATGGAAGGTCCAGCTCAGGAAGTATTTAACGCAGAATTGTCAGAGGAGGTATATGAGTCATGGATGTTGCATCGCGAGTAAAAAATTTACCACCTTATCTCTTTGCCGAAATTGAAAAAAAGGTGGAAAACATGCGAATTCAGGGGAAAGAAGTGATCGACTTGGGAATTGGTGACCCCGATCTTCCTACTCCCGAATTTATTATAGATCGCTTATGTTTAGAAGCCAAAAAAGCCGAAAATCATCGTTATCCTTCTTATCGTGGTTTATCTGCCTTTCGGAAGGCTGCGGCGAGCTGGTATACAAAACGCTTTGGGGTTACTTTAAATCCCGATCGGGAAGTTGTTTCGTTAATCGGTTCAAAGGAAGGGATTGCTCACTTTGCATGGTGTATTGTTGATCCTGGTGATATCGTTCTGGCGAGTGATCCTGGCTATCCGGTTTATAAAATCAGTACGATGTTGGCCGGTGGGATTCCCCTTGAACTTCCCCTGCTTAAAAAGAATCAATTTCTTCCCGATTTTACTTCTTTTCCTGAAAGTGTTTTAAAACGAACCAAATTGATTTACATCAATTATCCCAATAATCCAACCGGGGCTACTGTAGATCATAAATTTTTTCGGGAAGTAGTTGATCTAGCTCGTACCTACGATTTTGTTATTGCCCACGACTTGGCCTATTCTGAAGTAAGCTATGATGGGTATAATGCTCCCTCAATTTTCGAAGTTGATGGTGCTCGTGAAGTAGCTGTTGAATTCCATTCTCTTTCTAAAACCTTTAATATGACTGGTTGGAGAGTTGGTTTTGCAGTTGGCAATGAAAAGTTAATCGAGGCTTTGGGTCGGGTGAAAACCAATATAGATTCGGGAATTTTTAACGCTATACAGTGGTCGGGTGTGGAAGCTTTGGGAAGAACTCAGGAAGTACTGGATTGGATTCTCCCAATTTATACCCGTCGTCGTAATCTGGTAGTTGAATCTTTACAAGCTTGTGGATTTGAAGTCGAGAAACCCCGAGCCAGTTTTTATGTATGGGTACCGGTTCCGGTAGGATATACGTCAATGAGTTTTGCTGAACATCTTTTAGAAAGAACCGGTGTGGTGGTAACTCCAGGGACCGGTTTTGGTCAATATGGAGAAGGATGTATTCGAATTTCCTTAACTAGCCCGGAAGAAATTTTAACAAAAGCAATGGAAAAAATTCAAAATGAGTTATGAATAAGGGGCAAACTGAAATGAAAATTATTGTCCAAAAATTTGGCGGAACATCGGTTCACACCCCTGAGTTGCGGGAAAAGGCTGCATTAAAGCTAAAAGAAGCTTATGAAGAAGGTTATTCGCCAGTGGCTGTGGTCTCAGCGATGGGGCGAGCTGGGGCACCTTACGCTACTGATACTCTGATTTCTATAGCCAAAACTGAATATGAACATTTAGATTCAAGAAATTTAGATATCTTAATGTCGACCGGAGAAATTATTTCGACGGTGATTATGACCCAAGCTCTCAGAAAATTGGGTTTAAAAGCAGTTGCAGTTACCGGGTGGCAAGCTGGAATTATAACTGATGATCGTTTTGGTGATGCTACCATCAAACGTGTCGAAACCAAAAAAATATTGAGTTACTTAGAAAAAGGGTATATTGCAGTGGTAGCGGGATTTCAGGGGGCATCTGAAGATGGAGAAATCACGACTTTAGGTCGAGGAGGAAGCGATACCTCAGCAGTAATTTTGGGAGTAGCTTTAGAAGCGGAATATGTTGATATTTTTACCGATGTTATTGGAGTAATGACCGCTGATCCTCGCATTGTTCCCGAAGCCCATATCTTAGAGGGACTGACTTATACTGAAGCTGCTGAAATCATTCAACAGGGAGCGAAAGTAATCCACGATAAGGCCATGAATATTGCCCGGGAATATCGGGTTCCACTGCGGGTTCGGAGTTTAAATGATGAAGGGAAAGGAACTTTAATCTGCGATATTCGCTCGATGTCAAAAGAGGGTTTGCGATTGTTTTCGCAGGATAGAACAGTTTACAGTATAGCTTTCCGAAAAGGATTGGCTCAATTTCGAGTAAAGCTTAATGGAAAAAAAGAGGATAATTTATTGATGTTTCAACTCTTAGCCAATAAGGGAATTAGTATCGACCTCATCAATCTCTTTCCCGATATCGTGGCCTTTGTCGTTGAAGAAGGAAAAGCCTTAAGGGTAAAAGAAATATTGGAAAAGGAGGGTTTTGAGCTTACCCTCATATATCCCTGCGCAAAAATATCCTTGGTTGGTTCGGGGATGGCGGATCGTCCCGGAGTCGTGGCCGACATGGTTGAAGCCCTGAGAAGTTCCAAAATTGAAATCCTCCAAACCAGTGATTCCCATGTGACAATTTCTTGTCTGGTTCACGCTACCGATATGGAAAAAGCGATTCAGGTTCTCCATCGAAAATTTCAACTGGAAGATATTTGTTGAATATATCAGTGAAATTGAAAGAAAAAAAGACATTGGTAGAATCGCTTATGAGAAAATTTCTTGAGGAGGTTCATCATGGAATGTGATTTTGGTCAAATGTTAACTGCAGTGGTGACTCCGTTTGATTCAAGTCTTGCGGTGAATTATGATCAATTTCGAAAATTGTTAAATTATTTAGTAAAAGAGGGATCAGATGGAATTGTGGTTTCCGGAACCACTGGAGAAGCACCAACATTAACCAAGGATGAAAAGTTAAAACTTTTTGAGATTGCCTTAGAAGAAGTGGGAGATCGGGCCAAAATTATTGCCGGAACTTGTAGCTATGATACCCACGAATCAGTGTTTTTGTCCCAAGAAGCGGAAAAAATCGGGGTTCATGGAATTTTAGCTGTTGCTCCTTACTATAACAAACCGCCACAAGAAGGTCTTTATCAACACTTCCGAGCTATTGCCGAAGGAATTTCCATTCCGGTTATGCTTTACAATATACCTTCTCGAACCGGAATTAATATAGAACCCGAAACAATCGCTCGACTCTCTGAGATCCCAAATATTTGTGCCCTGAAAGAAGCAGCTGGGAGCGCTGATCAGTTGTCAGTTTTGCGAACTCTGCTTCCGAAAAATTTTGCGATTTATAGTGGCGATGATAATATGACCTTAGTGGTATTAGCTTTGGGAGGTAAAGGAGTTGTCAGCGTAGCCTCTCATGTGGCAGCCCGTGAAATTAAGAATATGATTGTTCTTTATAAACAAGGAAAAGTTGAAGAAGCACTTCACTTGCATCTTCGTTTATATTCTCTTTTTAAAATAATATTTATTTCAACCAATCCGATACCAATTAAAGCCGCACTGAATCTAATGGGCTGGTCAGTTGGAAAAGTTCGGCTTCCTCTTAGCCAGATGGAGAAAGAAAAAGAAGACAAGTTGAAAAAAACCTTACTCGATCTTGGATATTTGAGTTGAAATTTCCTTTGAATTTTGTCATAATAGTTGAACCTTAAAAAAGAATATGAAAACAGCAATGATCGGGAAGTTCATTGGAAAAATTATAGCGAGGAAGTTTTATGGTGAAAGGCTTCCAATTATTTCCGATAGAACGAGAGCCCGTGAGCTGATCCTGAAGAAAAGGCTTTTTAAGTCTAAGTAGGGAAATCCGGTCAAACCGTTAGGAAAATGAGTAGAACAGGGTGGCACCGTGTACCTATTGGTTCACCCCTGTAGTTCTGTTCGAGAAAACCTCGTCTATGGGACGAGGTTTTTTGTTTTTGGAAGAATAAATCGTTGTTTTTAAGGTTAAAAATTTCTCGAGAATGATGAAAAAAGTTATCTAAATCCGTCATTCAGACTGTGTCACAAATCCTTTTTTCATCAAGAATAATGTGAAAGTGGAGGACACAGTACATTTATCTTCAGTTTTTGGTTATTTATTTCCAATATTACTGTAAAATATTAGCATAAGTGGGTGAAAATAATTTACAGAATAATTGTGACACAGCCTGATTTCGAGGAGGCTAATCGTCTTTTGGTTGAACGACGTGTCAATCTCATTTAGTATTTTTTTAAAATAATTAAAGGATGAGATCCTCACGGCTTCTTAATACGAAGCCTCAGGATGACGAATAAAAAACACCCTCCTAGCCGCGAAAGCGGCACCGTTCGAACAAGGAGGGGAATTGTTGAATTCATTCTTTTTCTTTTTTCATCACTTTTCACTTATTTCGGGATTTTCAGAATAGAATAAACCACTGAGGAGAATGACGATTAATCTAAAAAAGGAGATAAGCAAGATGATTCGGGTGGGAATAGCAGGTGCAACTGGTTATACTGGTCTTGAGTTGCTGCGTATTTGCTCAAATCATCCCGAAGTTGAAATCATTTGGGCAACCAGTGATAGCTACTCGGGGATAGAGCTTAAGAATTATTGTCCGGCATGGCAGGGTCGAACCTGTATGGTTCTTGAAAAACCGGACATGGATAAAATGGCTCGAGAAGTTGATGTGGTATTCTTAGGATTACCCCATGGTGTTTCGATGGATTACATTCCAGCTATTCTTCCCCATGCCAAGGTCATCGATCTGGGAGCGGATTTTCGTATTCAAAATCTTGAGGTATATGAAAAGTGTTATGGTTTACACCATAAGCTTCCTACGGTTGTTCAGGAAGCTGTTTATGGGATACCGGAACTATACCGCCAAAAAATAAAAGCTGCTCAGGTCATTGCCAATCCAGGATGTTATCCAACTTCAATCATTATTCCCCTTTATCCTTTATTAAAAAATCAAATTATTCACCCTGAGATTATAGCTGATAGTAAGTCGGGAGTGACTGGTGCAGGGAAAAGGCCAACCGAAGTGACCCATTTTTGTGAAGTTGATGAAAATTTTAAAGCCTATAAGATTGGCGAACACCGCCATCAACCGGAAATACAAGAACAGCTCTCCAAAGCTTACGGTGATTCGGTTGAGATTATATTTACTCCTCATCTCCTTCCTATTAAGAGGGGGATATTGAGTACCATCTATGTTCAGGGAGATCCATCAATTTCAGAAAAAGAGATGTGGAATGTTATAGATAATTTTTATCAAAATGAGCCATGGGTGAGGGTATATCCCCTTGGTCAATTTCCAGAAATAAAGTGGGTATTAGGTTCAAATTTCTGTGATATCGGTTTAAAGCAAGTTGGCAAAAATCATTTTGTCATTGTGTCGGCCATTGATAACCTAACCAAGGGAGCGTCTGGCCAAGCGGTTCAAAATATGAATGTCTTATTTGGGATCGATGAGCGAGTTGGATTACCGAGTTCAGTGCTCTATCCATAGGGGGTATCAGTAGTGGAAAAGGAAATAATTCAAAAATCAGGTGGTTTGGATATTGTAGAGGGGTTTTTTACCCGAGGAGTGCATTGTGGAATAAAGAAATCGAATAATGATTTAGCAATAATTTTTTCTGAAATTCCAGCAGCCGCTGCTGCGGTTTTTACAACCAATCGGGTGTGTGCTGCTCCAGTTGAGCTAACCCGAATGAACTTGGAGAAAAACTATCATATTCAATTGGTAGTGGTGAATAGTGGGGTTGCCAATGCCTGTACCGGAACAAAAGGTATGGAGGATGCGATATTGATGTCTCAAATGGCAGCCCAAGAATTTAATATTGAAGATCCTTCATTGGTTGCAGTCGCTTCCACCGGGGTGATTGGTGACTTTCTCCCTTTAAATAAAATCGAAATTGGTATCAAACAAACCCGAGAATTTTATCCTGATAATCCATCGGGATATGATACTGCTCGGGCAATTATGACGACTGATACTTTTCTAAAAGAAAAAGCCGTTACTTTTTTTCTTGATGGTCAAGAAGTCCATTTAGCAGGAATTGCAAAGGGATCGGGAATGATTAAGCCAAATATGGCAACCATGCTCGGTTTTATCTTAACTGATGCGGAAATTGATCCAAGGAGTCTCCAAAAAGCCTTAAAGAATGCAGTAGATTTGAGCTTTAACCGGGTTACAGTTGATAGTGACACCAGTACCAATGACATGGTTTTGTTGTTGGCTAACGGGAAAAGAGGAAAAGGCGTGATTAACGAAAAACATCCTGATTTCTTAATTTTTCAAGAAGCTCTTAATCGAGTTTGTCGGGATTTGGCTAAAGATATTGCTCGAGATGGAGAGGGGGCGACTAAATTCATCAATGTCATTGTCCAAAAGGCAAAAAATGAATCGGAAGCTCGAACGGTGGCGTTCACAGTAGCTGAGTCACCTCTGGTTAAAACCGCTTTCTTTGGTGAAGATCCCAATTGGGGACGGATTATGGCAGCAGTTGGTAGGAGCGGCATTTTAATTCAACCCGAAAGGATTAATATAACAATTAATGGTGTTCCTTTTGTTGAAGAAGGCATGGGTACTCAAAAAATGACTCGAAATGAATTACGGTCGGTTGTTCAGAGCAAAGAATTGGAGATACTGATCGATTTAGGTTTGGGAGATGCTAGTTTTAATGTCTGGACTTGCGATTTTTCTTATGATTATGTAAAGATTAACAGTCATTATAGTTGATTGGATATGAACAGATAGGGAGATTCATATGAAAGTTATCATAAAGTTTAGTGGAAAAAATATTGACCCCGATAAAAATGCTTTTCTCAAACCAGTGGTGGATTTGTGGCAAAAAGGGGCTGCCTTGGCGTTAGTTCATGGTGGTGGACCTCAAATTAGCAATTTAATGGAAAAATTGGGGAAAAAACCAAACTTTATTCAAGGATTGAGAGTTACCGATCAGGAAGCTATGGATCTTACCGAGATGGTATTGAGTGGATTATTGAATAAAACCTTGGTTGGCATGCTAACCCAATATGGAATTACTGCCTGTGGAATCAGTGGAAGGGATGCTGGTCTTTTCATCGCAAAAAAACACTCCATTGAACATGAAGGTCAATTCATTGATATCGGTTGGGTTGGAGACATCATTCAGGTCAACCCACAACTGGTAGAAACTTTATGGGGAAAGAGGATTTTACCCGTCGTTTCTCCAATATCCAGCGATAGCAATGGAAAAAGTTTGAATGTGAATGCTGATTGGGCAGCAGCTCAACTAGCTATTGCCCTTCGAGCTGAAAAACTCCTTCTTTTTACCGATGTTCCAGGAGTTCTTCGTGATCCATCGAACCCCGATAGTTTGATTCAGAATCTCTCAGCGAGTGAAATTCCTTTACTTGTTCAAAAAGGCATTGTTTCCGGAGGGATGATTCCTAAGCTTAAAATGATTCAAACCATTCTTCAGGGAGGAGTTGAAGAAATTTTCATTGCTGGAGGTGCTTCTTTGGAATTCCTAGATCAGTTATTGGGAGGAAAGTTCGTCCCAGGAACTCGGATTACAAGATAAAAGATGATAATCAATGTGAATTGAGCAGTGATAAGTAGCAATTTATAGAATTATGGAATTGAAAAAAGGATGGTTCCATGGTTAAAAAAAGGAATAAACCCATTACTCGGTTTATCAAAGCAGATAGAAAATAATTTTAAAAAAGGGTGAAATATGAATAGCGAGCAAGTTATTCAAATGGAAAACGAAAACATGTTGGCAACCTATGCTCGACTACCAATCGTAATAAAAACCGGCAAGGGATGTATGGTATATGATCCAGAAGGGAAATCATATTTGGATTTTGTTGCAGGAATTGCTGTGAATCTTTTAGGATATGGGTATCAACCCTTAATTCAAGCTATCTTTGAGCAAGCTCAGGAGCTTATTCATGCTTCCAATCTCTATTACACTCTTCCTCAAACTCAATTAGCTAAGGACTTGATTGATATTTCTGGATTTGATCGAGTATTTTTTAATAATAGTGGAGCTGAAGCGAATGAAATAGCGTTAAAAATGGCTCGTTTCTATGGAAGAAGAAAACATGGAAACCGTTATAAATTTATAACCTTTTCTCAATCTTTCCATGGACGAACTTTTTTAACCTTAACAGCAACTGCGCAGGAAAAGTTTCATCATGACTTAGAACCCCTGGTAAGTGGTATGAGTTATGCGGAATTCAATCAGATAGAAAGTGTTATGAAAGTCATTGATGATGAAACCTGTGGAATCATTGTAGAGCCGATCCAAGGTGAAGGAGGAATCTTTTGTAGCAAACCTTCTTTTCTTCATCAAATTCGTGACATATGTAATGAGCGAGATATTATTCTGATATTTGATGAAGTACAATGTGGAATGGGTCGAACCGGTAGATTTTTTGCTTTTGAAACCTATGGAGTAAAACCTGATATTGTTACTTTAGCCAAAGGTTTAGGTGGGGGGCTCCCGATTGGAGCAGTTTTGGTAAACGAAAAAATAGTGAATATAACTCGAAAGGGAGACCAAGGAAGTACCTTTGGAGGAAATCCTATTTGTTCTCGGGCTGCCCAGATTGTGGTCAATACGATTGCTCAAACCGATTTTCTGAAAAATGTTATTGAAACCGGGGAGTATTTACAACAACAACTTTATCAAACCCAACAAAAGTTTAATGATTTGATCCAAGAAGTTCGTGGCATTGGTTTAATGTGGGGTTTACAAGTTACCGGAAAAGCCAAATTAATCGTCGAAAAGATGTTGGAAAAAGGGGTTATAGTCAATGCAGCAAACGATGATGTAGTCAGGCTTCTTCCACCTCTTATTGTTGGTAAAAAAGAAATTGATCAAATGGTAAAAAGCTTAGTTGAGGTTTTATTGGATATTCAATTTACCAATACAGTACCTGGAATGAAATAGGGAAAAAAGACTATTCGCCATGTATTCCACCTGGTTAGATATGGATGGAAAGATGGCGAGTTCGATTGAGGAGGAATAATATGAGTAAACGAAAAAAGATAGTTCTTGCCTATTCAGGTGGTCTTGACACCTCAGTTGCTATACGCTGGCTTCAGGAAAAATATGATGCCGATGTTTTTGCGGTAACCTTAGACTTGGGTCAGGGAAAAGACCTGGAGGGAGTTCAAAAAAAGGCTCTGAGCATTGGAGCTAAGGAAGCTTTTGTTTTTGATGTCCGGGAAGAATTTCTCAGTAATTATGTTTTACCAGCTCTATGGGCAGGTGCTATTTATGAAAAACGCTATCCCTTAGCAACAGCATTATCGAGGCCGTTGATTGCAAAATACCTGGTTCAAGTAGCCGAAGAAAAAGGAGCAACTTATATTGCCCATGGTTGCACGGGAAAGGGAAATGACCAGGTTAGAATCGAAGTATCGGTAGCAGCTTTAAATCCTGACTTACAGATTATCGCTCCAGCTCGGATATGGGGTTGGACTCGTGAGGAAGAAATTGAATGGGCTCTTGCCAATGGGATACCAATTCCAGTAACGGTCGATAGTCCTTATAGTATTGATGTTAATATCTGGGGTCGAAGTATTGAATGTGGTGTTTTAGAAGACCCTTGGACTGAGCCCCCTGAAGATATATACCAATGGACTCGTTCACCAGAAAAAGCACCTGATGAAGCAGCAACCATTGAAATTGGTTTTGAAAACGGAGTACCCAAGTTATTAAAAGGTCAGTTCTATTCACTGGTCAATATGGTCGAAGAATTAAATACTATTGGTGGCGATCATGGTTTTGGAAGAATAGATCATATCGAAAACCGCTTGGTGGGAATAAAATCCCGTGAAATTTATGAATGTCCAGCTGCGCTTCTTCTCCTCGAGGCATATAAAGATTTAGAAAACTTAGTTATGCCCCGGGAAGTAACTCATTTCAAATCGTTTTTAGAAGAAAAATATTCTTTAATGGTTTACGAAGGTCTTTGGTTTTCTCCGCTTCGAGAAGCTTTAGATGCTTTTATGCAAAAAATTGCTGAAAGAGTGAGTGGATCAATTCGGATAAAGCTCTATAAAGGTAGTATGCAGATAACTGGGAGAAAATCCGAAAACTCCTTATACGATTTTGCTTTGGCAACTTATGATAAAGGTGATCGTTTTGATCATGCATCGGCAGAAGGGTTTATTAAGCTCTGGGGGTTGCCGACAAAAATAGATGCCATTGCTCGGAAAAAAACCAACCAATAAAGACAGGAATCAGTTACTTCATTCCTTTGGAAGGGCATTATATAACCGGAAATGTCTTTTCAACCATGGTGAGATCGTAGCACAGAACTATCTAGATAAATAATGGGGCTTCATAAGTTAAGCCTCGGGCAATAACCTGTAAAAAAATAGGGGGTGCGAGTTGATTGTGCCCTCTATTTTTATATATTATAGTAAAATATTGTAATCTTTAAATTTTATGAATTCTGTTGTTCACAGTGTTTGGAAATATTACTAGTATCAAAATATTCTAAGTTGGTGATGAAAATGCGCTTGTGGGGAAGCCGGATGGGGAAGGATTTGGACCAAGAAGTTGCTGAATTTTCAACTTCAATTAATGAAGACCAAGAGCTTTATTGGTTTGATATTATTGGTAGTCTTGCTCATTGTAAAATGCTTCAAAAAATAGAAATATTAAACCAAACTGAAGCTCAACATATTCAAAGAGGCCTTGTCCAACTGTTACAAAATATTGAAAAAAATCAAATCAATCTCAATGTATATGAGGATATTCATAGCGCAGTGGAAATAAATTTGAAACAAATGATTGGAGAACCAGCTGAAAAATTACACACGGCGAGAAGTCGTAACGATCAAATAGTTCTTGATGAGCGCTTGTTTTTAAGGGAAAAAATTATTCATCTCATTCGGGGTATCAACAACCTTCAAAAAGGGTTGTTAACTCTAGCTCAGAAATATCCAACTTTGGTAATGCCCGGATATACCCATCTCCAACCTGCGCAACCGATTCTTTTTGCTCACCATCTTTTGGCTTATTTCTTTATGTTACAAAGAGACGCTGAGAGGTTAAAAGATGCTCTTACCCGTCTCAATCAATTGCCCTTGGGTGCCGGAGCGTTAGCTGGGACTTCGATCCCTATTGACCGAAAATATGTAGCTGAACTGCTGGCATTTCCTTCGGTACAAGCAAACAGCATGGATGTAGTAGCTGATCGGGATTATGTTCTTGAAACTCTGAATGCGTTATCAATTGCCTTTCTTCATTTAAGCCGTTTTGGTGAGGAATTAGTACTTTGGAACTCACCAGGTTTTCAATTTATTATCATAGATGATGCTTTTACGACTGGTTCGAGTATTATGCCACAGAAAAAAAATCCGGATATTGCCGAACTCATCAGGGGGAAAGCCGGAGAAGTTATTGGATCCTGGATCAGTTTAGCGGTAACCTTGAAAGGACTTCCTTTAACCTATAATCGTGATTTACAACAAGATAAACCGCCTCTTTTGAGAGCCGTTCACGAATGCGAAAAAACCTTTCACATAGCAACTCGCTTGATTAATAATATCCAACCTGATTCAGAAAGAATGGAAGCCGCCCTGCAAAAGGGATTTCTTACCGCCACTGACCTCTGTGAGTATTTAGTTGGGAAAGGCATCCCTTTTCGGAAGACTCATGAAATAGTGGGTTCAATAGTACGTGAGTTAGTTTCTCAAGATAAAAGTTTTCAAGACTTGAGTTTTCAAGAACTTGAAAATTATATTGGACAACTGGATCAGGAAGTTGCACTGGTTCTTGATGAAAAGCAATCAATAAACCGAAAGCAATCAGAGGGGAGTACATCGCCCCAGGAAGTAAAAAAACAATTTGTTATCGCTCAAAAGCTTTTAGATCGGTGGATGGCTTATAATACTCGTATAGAAAAAGAATGGCATAGTAAATACCAGTTATTACTCAGTGTCGAGTAGATATTCATGCAATTTATGTAACACCAGATGAGGATGAAAATACCTATCTAAAAACTTCATTCAGGCTGTGTCACAATCCCTTTCATACACCGGGAATAGCTTGAAAGTGGAGGACAAGGTACATTTATCTTTTGTTTTTGGTTATCTATCCCCAATATTACTATAAAATATTAGCATTAGTGGGGGTAAATAATTTACAGAATTATTGTGACACAGTCTGATTTCGAGGAGGCTAACCGTCTTTTAGTTGGACGACGTGGCAATCTCATCCACCCACTCCGTCATTCTGAGGAGCGTATTATGCGACGTGAGAATCTCATCCTTTAAAGCATTTATAAAGAAAAGATGAGATCCTCACGCGGAAAAGCACCGCTCAGGATGACACCTGTGGTGTCAGATGAGATCCTCACGCCCTCACTAAACGAGGGCTCAGGATGACGGATTAAGGGCACACCCCCCTCAATGGGGAAATTCATTTGATGGTATTTTCAGATTATATGGTTGAGATAAAAATAATATTTATAGGTGTTACTCAAAACTGTATTGATATATTTTGAGAGGAGTGTTTAACAATGTCCTTAACCAGGGACGATATACTCAAAGAAACAAAAGCGAAGGGTATACAATTCCTTCGCCTACAATTTGTTGATGTATTAGGTATTCCAAAAAATGTAGAAATACCGGCAAAACGTTTACCCCAAGCTCTAAGCGATGGGGTGAATTTTGATGGTTCTTCGATTGAAGGCTTTGTTCGAATTGAAGAATCAGACATGAAGTTGGTTCCCGATTTAGATACTTTCACGTTTTGTCCCTGGGAAAAGGACGATCGGGTGGCGAGAATTATCTGTGACGTGAAGAAATCGGATGGGAATGACTTTGAAGGATGTTCTCGCACTAACTTGAAAAGAATATTAAATGAAATTAGAGCCAAAGGCTTTGAAATGAACATCGGAACCGAAGTTGAATTTTTTATGTTCAAATGGAATGAAAAAGGAAAGCCTTACACCACTGATAAAGGGAGCTATTTTGATCTTCTTCCCCTCGATCATGAAGAGCAACTGCGGCGAGATATGGTTATTGCTTTGGAGGAGCTTAATTTTAATATTGAAGCATCCCATCATGAAGTTGCTCCAGGACAGCATGAAATAGACTTTCAGTATGGAAATGCCTTGAAAATTGCTGATAATTTAATCACTCTTAAATTAGGAATAAAAACTTTAGCAATTCAAAATGGCTATGTAGCTACCTTCATGCCAAAACCAGTTTACGGTGTTCCTGGTTCTGGTATGCATACTCATCTTTCATTATTTAAAGATGGAAAAAATGCTTTTTATGATGCTAATTCACCTGATGGTTTAAGTAATATTGCCCGTGGCTTTATTGCTGGACTGCTTCAACACTCTCCAGCTTTTACAGCGATAATCAATCCCCTTATCAATTCCTATAAACGTTTAGTTCCCGGATATGAGGCTCCAGTTTATATTGCTTGGGCGGAAAAAAACCGGAGTCCGTTGGTGAGAGTCCCTCCACAACGAGGGATCGGGACCCGTGCCGAACTCCGTAGTCCTGATCCATCCTGTAATCCTTATTTGGCTTTTTCGGCCATTATTCAATCGGGATTAGACGGAGTAGAAAAAATTCTCGATCCTGGTAAACCTTGTAACAATGTAAATCTTTATGAAATGAGCTGTGAGGAAAGAGAAGAATGGGGCATCCGAAATTTACCCCGAAATTTAGGTGAAGCCTTAGAAGAGTTAGAAAAAGATGAAACAGTAAAACGTGCCCTCACTCCACACATTTTAGATTATTTCTTGAATGCCAAGCGAAGAGAGTGGGAAGAATTTCAAAGAATGGTTCATCCCTGGGAAGTTGATCGGTATCTTGAATTATTTTGAACCTAGAACCATCTACAAGCTTGAAAAAACAAATTTCTACCAAAGAATTAAAAACATAGGAGGGGGTTAATTTATTATTCCTCTTTTCGAAATTTCTCCAAAAGGATTAATAGTGCAGCAAGATCAGAAGGTGTAACTCCCCGAATTCGCGAAGCCTGTCCCAGAGTGGTTGGGCGCAATGCCTGTAGCTGTTCTTGAGCCTCGCGAGAAAGGATTTTAAGCTGATCAAAAGGAAAGTGGGGTGGGATTGGTCGGTTTTCCATTTGACGGAATTCGTTAACCGATTTAATCTGCCTCTCGATATACCCCCGATATTTGGTTTGTATTTCTACTTCTTCAAGTATATCTGGAGAAAGAAAAGGTCGATCGGGATCAAAAGGAGAAAGGTCATAATAATTAATTTGTGGTCTGGTGAGGAGAGAATTTATTCGGGTTGGTTCTGGCAATGGGTTGGTATGTTTTTTTTCCAAAAACCGGTTCAAATCTACTGATGGAAAAATATTAGTATTTTCAAGGCGCTTTACTTCTTGGGCAATGATGTTTTTCTTTTCTTGAATCATCCGATATCGATTTAGAGAAATCGTTCCCGCCTGGTAGCCATATTCCGCTAACCGAACATCAGCATTGCTATGGCGAATGAGAAGACGATATTCTACTTTGCCAGTTCGAAGCCGATAGGGTTCTTCGACTCCTTTGGTGATTAAATCATCGACCATAACTCCTAAGTAGCTTTCATCACGTTGTAAAATTATGGCTGGTTTATTTTGAACATAACGTCCAGCATTAATTCCGGCTAAAATTCCCTGACCGGCAGCTTCCTCGTACCCGGATGTTCCATTAATTTGTCCGGCAAAAAAGAGACCGGGAATTGGCTTGCTTTCCAGAGACAGTTTAAGCTGAGTAGGTAAGATAAAATCGTATTCAATTCCATATCCAGGACGAATGATATGACAGTTTTCTAACCCGGATATTGAACGAAGGATTTGCCATTGAGTCTCCTCTGGAAGTGATGTAAATACCCCTTGAACATAAATTTCATTGCTTTTTTCACCTTCCGGTTCAAGAAAAACCAAGTGACTTACACGATCAGGGAATCGATATACCTTATCTTCCAGAGAAGGACACTCCCGAACCGGGGAACTGTCGCTGAAATGGTAAAGAAGAGGCGAACGGTCAAAATTTTTTCGGATTATTTCACAGGTATTTTCGTTGGTTCGAGTAAGGAAAACTGATGACCCTTCGTAAGCTCGAGGAGTGCTTTCCCAAGAAAAGCAGAGGGGTAGGTCATCACTTTTTTGTTCATCACATTTTTTAAAATCAATGGTTCTTTTGTCAATACGGGGTGGAGTGCAAGTATTCAAACGACCAGTTTCAAATCCTTTTTGGCGGAGTGATTGACTGAGATGATTGGCTGGGAATTCACCCTGACGACCGGCTGGATAACTAATCTCGCCGATCTTAATCACTCCATTCAGAAAAGTACCGGTTGCTATGACAACTGATCGACATTGGAAACGAATTCCATGAAAAATTTTAACACCAGAGATTTCACCATTGGAATTGAGTATCAAATCAGATACCTCTCCCTGAAAAATAGATAAAAATGGAGTATTTTCTAAGTATTTACGGATGATAAGGCTGTACTGATCCCGTTGGGTTTGAGCGCGGAGAGTTTGAACGGCTGGGCCCTTACCGGTATTTACTTTTTTAATATGGAGAGTACATTGGTCAGTTACTTTGGCCATCAAACCGCCCAAAGCATCAATTTCCATTACCACATGTCCTTTTCCTGGTCCTCCAATTGCAGGATTGCAAGGCATAAGAGCAATATGGTGAATCGAGTTGGTGATGAGGAGAGTTTTCAAACCCATTACAGCTGATATATATGCGGCTTCAGAACCAGCATGTCCTCCGCCAACAACAATCACATCGTAATTGCAACCCATCAAGTATCTCACCTTTCATTAGGAAAATTAACAGACATTTGGGCCTCATTGCCCGGGCTTAGTTATCATCAATGATATCTGGAGAGAAAGTTTAGCATTTCCATCACCTCTTGTCACTTTTTAATAGATGCCCATGCCAGTTGGTGGCACCAAGTGAGGATGAAAATGAGTTACCCCCTCACCTTAATCCTCTCCCACCAGGGGAGAGGAAAAAAGAAAGAAGCCTCCCACGAAGGGGCGAGGGGAAAAGTTAATAAAAGGATTAAATAGTTCCTTCTCCCATGATGGGAGAAGGTGAGGATGAGGGTGAGAGATTGGAATGAGATCCTGGTTAGTTGCTCAATATGAGTTACCTATAAAAAATCATTCCAGTATTTTCAGGATAAAAGGAATCTATATTGAACTAGGGAACAATATGATAAAATGATAACCGATTGAATACCCTTCTTTTATCGTTCCCGTGGGAAAAATAGGATGGTGGATACCGAATGCTCATGGTGGTTCATGGTGGAATTTATGTTGAAGAAATTCCGGAAATCTCTGATGCTTTAAAAAAGGCTTGTTTGGTTGGTAGAAAATTATTAATGCAAAAAGAAGCTGTAGATGCTGTAGAAGAAGCAGTAAAGGTGTTAGAAGATGACCCTCGTCTTGATGCTGGGACCGGATCATATCCAAATTTATTGGGTGAAATTGAAATGTCAGCCAGCATTATGAAAGATGACCTATCTTGCGGGGGTGTAGCGGCAATCAAGAATATTAAAAATCCAATTTCGGTTGCTCGGGGAGTAATGGAACAGACCAAACATGTCTTGTTGGTAGGGGAAGGTGCCAATCTTTTTGCCAGATTGTTAGGATTCGAACCTTATAACCCGATGGCTGAACTGACCGTTACCACTTTGCGTAAAGCTATTGAAATTGCCGAGGAAGAAGAAAATTCCATTTATCATTACTATTTGGAACGAGCCCGATTACGTCTCCAGACGCTCCAATTAGGAACAGTAGGATCGGTGGCAATTGACAGCAAAAAACGAAAAGCCGCCGCAACCTCAACTGGTGGAATTGAAATGCAGCTCCCGGGTCGAGTAGGTGACTCTCCTTTAATTGGTTTAGGAAACTTTGCCGGAGAATGGGGTGCAGTGTCGATGACTGGAGCCGGCGAGGGAATTATTAAATTAGGTTTAGCTCGGAAAATTGCCGATTGGATGGAAGAAATGAGTGCCCAAAGTGCGGTTGACCGAGGAATGGCTTTAGCAAATAAATATAATGTTGTTTGTGGAGCTATCGCCCTCAGCTATCGAGAAGAGTTTGGTATTGGAAATAATGGAGGGAAAATTAGTTATTCCTATTGGAAGGATGGGATGCAAGAACCTTACACCTATAAGGATTCTCAATAAAAATTTATTTATTTCTTCTTGGTTATAAAATCTTGACGAATAGTCCTGGTGTGTTATAATCCCCATCAGGAAAATTGAGCGGGAATAGCTCAGTTGGTAGAGCTCCAGCCTTCCAAGCTGGTTGTCGCGGGTTCGAGTCCCGTTTCCCGCTCCATTTTAATAGAATAACTTCGCTTTCCTCGAAAAACTACGAATAAATAAAACACCCAGAGTTTGAATATTGATTTTAGTTTAACAATTTTTTTGCTGGGATAGGTGTTAATGCCATGTAACGGCAATAGATGAGGATGAAAAGACCTAATTAAAACCGTCATAGAGAGGAATCCAACCGTTCTTTGGTCGGATGATGTGGCAATCTCACCCATCCGTTCCGACATTCTGAGGTGTCTGGTGCCTTTTACCGGACGACGTGAGAATCTCATTTTTTAAAATAGTTAAGAATTAAAAAGAAAAAATTGAGATCCTCACGTGGGAAAGCACCGCCTAGGATGACACCATTTAATTCTTATTATTATATTCTCAGATTAGTAAAGTAGTAATATATGGTTCTAATCAAAACTGAAATAAAGCTATAAAATAGAATTGATAAAAAAATTAAAAACGGAGGTGTTCAGTTTGAAGGTGAAATGGGGAGTGATCGGAGCTGGAGGAATCGCGCGGAGAAGAAGTATACCTGAGGTGGTAAAATTTTCCGAAAAGAGCCAAATTACTGCATTAATGGATGTATCTAAAGAATTAATAGAGGAAACGGGAAAGCAGTTTGGAATTGACCAATGCTACACCAGTGTTGAAGAAATTTTTAAACAAGATATAGATGCAGTATACATTGCTTCACCGGTTTTTGAACATGAAAAACAAGTGGCAGCAGCCTTGAAAGCCGGTAAACATGTTTTATGCGAAAAACCGATGGCTTTAACCCTCGATCAGACCGAAGCAATGGTTGAATTGGCTGAAAAGAAGAATCTGAAAATTGGAGTGGCTTTCATGATGCGCTACAATGTTTATCATCAAAAAATAAAAAAGCTGGTAGAAGAAAATCAATTAGGTCAGGTCGTTTATGGTCGAGCTCAATTGACCTGCTGGTATCCACCTATTCCTGGTGCTTGGAGGCAAAAAAAAGTAACCGGAGGCGGTGGCGCTCTTATTGATATGGGTTGTCATTGTATCGACCTTTTAGAATGGATTATTGGTCCCTGCCAAGAGGTGACGGCTTTTATTGATACAATTACCCATTCCTACGAAGTAGATGACACATCAACCATTCTTATGAAGTTTAAAAACGGAGCTCAAGGAGTCGTTGATAATTTTTTCAACATCCCTGATCAGGCAGCTAAAAATATGTTGGAAATATACGGGACTAAAGGTGCTGTAATTACTCATAATACCATCGGCCAGGATTCGGCAGGAAAAATGTGGCTTTATCTTGAATCAGGGGATCAGGGATATTCTTCCCAGCAGGCTCGCACCCAGGACGCCTACCAAGAAGTAGTATTAGAACCAAAATCCATGTATGCCCAGGAATTTGATGCCTTTAGTGATTGGATTCAAACCGGGGTAAAGCCGGTTATTAGCTATGAAGCTGGGATTCGTAACTTTAAAATCATTGAAGCAGCTTATCAATCTTCACAAGAAAGAAAAGCGATAGATGTCTAAGGTATAGATGGAATGAGCCATAAATGGATATAATTATTGACATTTCAATTATCAAGTGATAGTTTATAAAAGTAAGGAAAATTGAATAAGTGTTTTAGTGGGGAGCTCCATAGTGCGGGGCTGAGAGGAAAGCGCGAGCTTTCGACCCCTCGAACCTGATCTGGGTAATGCCGGCGTAGGGATGAGGAAGGATTATAGAACCACCCGCACAAAAAGCGGGTGGTTTTTTATTTTTTGATAGTGAGGAAACAAGATGAAAAAAGATTATTCGGTTCGTTTATTTACCTATACAGCACTTTTTGCTGTTTTAGCGGTCTTGGGATCGTTTATTCATTTTCCAATTGGTCCAGTGAAGGTATTCCCCTTTCAGCATGCAATTAATGTGGTAGCTGGTATTATGATCGGTCCTTGGTTTGGGATGTTGGCTGCTTTTTTAGCTGCTTTGGTTCGGTTGATGTTGGGTACAGGAACGCTATTTGCCTTTCCCGGAGGGGTTCCCGGAGCTTTTGTGGTAGGGATATTGTATCATCATTTTATTCGACGGGATTGGGTGGGCTTTTTTGAACCAGTTGGAACAGTTTTGATTGGTGCAACTCTCAGTGCTTATTTGGTAGCTCCTTGGATGGAAATGTCAGTAACTCTTTCCTTTTTCCAAATTAGCTTTCTTATGAGCTGTTTTCCCGGGAGTGTCATTGGGTTTTTATTGATCAAAATTCTAAGAAAGCTAACTTAGCTCAATATAGAAATCCTCAACGGTGGTGAATAAAAGTTGGAAAAAGAAGTAATTTTAATTCCTCAGTCGAAGCGCAATCTTACTGGCTTAGATTTCTTTCTGTTATGGTCAGGCGCAGCTATATCTATGGCTGAGATATGGGCCGGTGGCATGTTGGTTTCTTTAGGTTTTTGGGGAGGAGTAATGGCTATTATAATTGGACATATCGTTGGGAATACACCCCTTAGTTTAGGAGGAATAATTGGAAGTGAGTGGGGTATTTCTTCCATGTTTTCTATTCGAGCCGCTTTTGGACGGATAGGATCTTTTGTAGCTTCATTTTTTAATATCATTCAACTTTTAGGTTGGACGGCGATTATGGTGATTATCTGTGCAAGAGCTATGGATGTCATCAGTATAAAAATGTTTGGTTATAATAATCGATTTTTATGGATTCTTATAGCCGGACTGGGGAGCACAGTTTGGGCGATGATAGGCCATCGTTGGTGGAAATGGATTCAACGGATTGCCGTCGTTGCATTGGCAGCCCTTTGTGTGGTCATGACCTATGTAGTCATGGTTAACCTTCCCCTTTCTTTTTTAAAGAATATGGTCGCCGATGGATCCCTTCCTTGGGCTACCGGATTTGATATTGTAATAGCTATGCCTATTTCCTGGCTTCCACTGGTTGCTGATTATTCTCGTTTTGCTAAAAGCACCAAAAGTGCCTACCGGGGAACCTGGTGGGGTTACTTTTTGGTGAGTTCTTGGATGTTTCTATTGGGTTTTTTTCTTTCATTGGCAACTGGACAAAGTGATCCAATCCCTGGTATGGTGGCCATGGGTTTTGGGGTCATAGCATTTATGGTAGTACTTTTTTCAACTATTACGACAACTTTTTTAGATATTTACTCAACAGCAGTTTCTTTTATGAATATTAAGCCGAGAGTAAAAGAAAAGGTTGCAACTTTCATTTTTGGAATATCTGGCACCGGACTGGCGCTTTTCTTCCCTGTGGACCGTTATGAAAGTTTTTTATATTTCATCGGATCAATTTTCATTCCTTTGTTTGGAGTGGTTCTTTTCGACTACTTTGTTTATCGGAAAAGAAATGTTGATGTCAATCAACTTTTGCACCAGAAAGAATACGATCTTTTAGCTTGGTTGGCTTGGGCGGGCGGGTTCGTTATTTATCGATTATTTTTGAATTATTTGCCGGTTTTTAGCGCATCCCTTCCCAGTCTTTTTTCTTCCGGCACTCTATATTTGGTGTTAAAAAAATGGATAAAAAAATAATTCAACAATGTGTTTCATTGCTACCAATTATTCGTCATAAGAAGCCCCTTATTCACCATATAACCAATATGGTAACCGCCAATGATAATGCCAACGTCACATTGGCGATTGGTGCTTCACCAGTAATGGCACTCTCGAAGGTAGAAGTTGAAGAAATGGCTGCTCATGCCGATTCTTTGGTTTTGAATTTGGGAATTTTAAATCCAGATGTTATCGAGAGTTGCCGATTAGCTGGGAAAGTAGCCAATCAAAAGAGGATTCCGGTTATTTTAGATCCGGTTGGGGCGGGAGCCACTCAATATCGAACCAACTCAGCTAAGGAAATACTCTCTGAAATCAAGATAGCTATTATACGCGGGAATGCTGGTGAAATATCCGCTCTTTTAGGTGAACCGCGATTAATTCAAGGTGTAGATGCTGTCTCCACCAATTTATCTATTTCAGATTTAGCTCGGGAAGCCAGCCGGCGTTATGGAACAATAGTGGCAGTGACGGGAAAAGTTGATTTTATCAGTAATGGGATTCATCTTATTTCAGTTTTTAACGGCCATCCATGGTTAACATTTTTAACTGGAACCGGATGCATGGTTTCTTCTCTCTGTGCCACTTTTGCTTCCGTTGAAGAGGATCATCTCATATCAACCACTGCCGCTATAGGATTTTTCGGTGTTTGTGCGGAAATTGCTGCTAAAAAAGTAGAGGGTCCAGGGCTTTTTCACCAGGTTTTATTTGATGTTATATATAATATGGATGTTGAAAATTTTGCTTCTTCTTTGCAAGTTGAGGTGGAAACATGATTGATTATTCTTTATATGTGATTACTGATCGAGATTTACCGAGAAATAGAACCCTAATCGAAGTGATTGAGGAAGTTATCCAGGGGGGCGCCACAATCATTCAATTACGCGAAAAAAACCTTCCAACCCGGATCTTTTTTGAGAATGCACAAACGGTTCGAAAAATTACCAAAACAACTGGAATTCCATTGATCATTAATGATCGTCTGGATATTGCTTTAGCAGTGGGCGCCGATGGTGTACATCTCGGTGATGAGGATTTGCCTTTAAGATATGCTCGGGAAATTGCTCCTCATTTTATTATTGGCTATTCGGCTGATTCAGTCCATCAAGCCCAAAAAGCTGAAGAGGATGGAGCTAATTACCTGGGGGTCGGAAGTGTTTTTCCTACTCAAACAAAGATCGATGCCGGCATGGCTATTGGTACCAAACGGTTAAGGGAGATTAAAACGGCGGTTTCGATACCGGTCATTGCTATTGGCGGTATTACCTTAGAAAATCTTCCCGAAGTAATCCAATCCGGAGTTGATGGAGTGGCAGTCATCTCAGCGATAGTTGCTGCTGACTCGCCTTTTGAAACAACGAAAAGATTTCGATACATAATTGATACATTTAGAAAGGGGAAAACATGTCAACCCTAACTGATATTGGGGAATTTGGGCTTATCGATTTAATTAAAAAAAAGTTTACACCTTACGGTCCTGAAACCGTAGTTGGGATTGATGACGACTGTGCTGTTGTTACGGGAAGAGAAGGGTTTTATACTCTTTACACCTGTGACTCTCAGGTAGAAGGATCTCACTTTATAACCGATTTAGTTCCTCCCTATTTACTGGGACAAAAGGTTTTATCAGTAAACTTAAGCGATATTGCCGCCATGGGAGGAACACCTCGTTTTGCTCTTTTATCCTTGGTCCTTCGCTCGAATGTTTCGATTCGATGGATAGACACCTTTTTAGAAGGATTTCGTTATAAGGCAAACCAGTATGCTGTTGAGGTTATTGGAGGAAACCTAGCTCATACCGAGGGCAAACTGATATTCGATGTAACTTGTATTGGAGAAGTGAAGAGAAACCGACTTTTGCTACGAAATCAAGCCCATGTTGGAGATTTGATTCTGGTAACTGGTTCTTTAGGTGATGCTGCTGCCGGACTGAAGATCCTTTTAGAAGAACAAAAAATGAATACGGCAAAGAAGCAATATCTTTTAAATCGATATTTTTTGCCCGAACCACGAGTAGAGGTGGGGAGAATCTTGGCAGATAGTAAAGATAGAATTGCACTCATTGATATATCTGATGGTTTCGCGCAGGATTTAGGGCATATTTTAAAACAGAGTCAGGTAGGTGCAATTATTGATCCAGAAAGAATTCCACTTTCTCGACAGCTCATTACCTGGTGTTCAGAACAGAATTGTTATCCTCTTGATTATGCATTTAGTGGAGGAGAGGATTACGAACTTATTTTTACTACAACTCCTCAAAATGCTGATGAACTTCGAAATAAAATCCAGCGTGAGGTTGGAGTTCCGGTGACTATAGTTGGTGAAATCACCACTGGAAGTAATCTCATATTTGAAAAGAATGAGCAAAATTATGAATTTCATACCCAGGGATGGAATCATTTTTCCTCTTTTTAATAAATACTCATTCTAACAGCAATGTCTAACGACTATTTGCTGATGAAAAAAAGCTAAAAACAGGAAAAAATGACAGTGCGGAGGAATTTTCATGTTAAAACGAGTCCTTACTATTGCCGGTTCTGACTCAGGAGGAGGAGCGGGTATCCAGGCTGATTTAAAGACTTTTTGTGCCTTTGGTGTTTATGGAATGACGGCGATAACCGCGGTCACTGCCCAGAATACCCATGAGGTCTTATCAATTACTGCCCTGAATCCGGCAGCAGTTTATAATCAGATTAAAGCAATTGCTGAAGATATTGGGGTTGATGCAGTCAAAACCGGGATGCTTTTTAATGCTGAGATCATTGAGGCAGTGGTTGAAGCGATAAAAAATTTTTCACTACCTCAATTAGTTATTGACCCAGTTATGGTTTCAAAATCAGGACGTTATTTGCTTGAATCAGAGGCGATCCATAGCTTTAAAGAAAAAATATTACCACATGCCCAGGTGGTTACACCCAATTTAAATGAAGCCTCGGTTTTATCAGGTATATCAGTTCTTACCCCAGACGAAATGAAACAAGCAGCCCGTATTATCCATCAAATGGGACCAAAATATGTCTTAATCAAGGGTGGGCATTTAGCCGGTGAGGAAATGATGGATATTCTTTTTGATGGAAAGAAAGATGTAATTTTTCCGGTACAGCGACAAATGACTAAAAATACTCATGGAACCGGGTGTACCTATTCGGCTGCCTTAGCATCTCTTTTGGCGTTGGGATATGATGTTCTCGCCGCAGTAAAAATAGTTCGTCGATATATGGATATAGTTATTCGATATTCTCTTAGTTTGGGGAAAGGCTTTGGTCCAACCAATCATCTCGCCCCGCTTTTTCTCAAATGTGGTTTAAATCCTGAAAAGGGAGGATGGAATTGGTAGCTGTGGAATAGGAATGAGATTATCCTGTTTATATGTGGGGTAACTATAAATAGTTTATAATAATACCTGGCGACTTATCTTGGGGGTGGGATTATGCAGAAACGAAAATTGGGAAAAACCAATCTGGATATTTCGGTAATGGGGTTAGGTGGATTTCATTTAATAGAGCTTAGTGAGAAAAATGCCCTTGAAATAATCAATCGATACTTAGATCGGGGCGGTAATTATTTGGAAACAGCTGCTGGGTATGGATTTGGGAATTCGGAATTGAAAATTGGAAAAGTAGCAAAAAACCGCCGTCAAGAGTTTATCCTGGCGAGCAAGAGTATCGAAAGAAAGAAAAAGGAGCTTTTAGCATCAATTGATGAGAGCTTGAAAAGATTGCAAACCGATTCGATTGATATCTTTTTTCTCCACGAATTTGGAAGACATGAGTTCGTTGATATAGCATCCGGACCTAATGGAGCGTTGGAAGGATTAGAGGAAGCGAAAAGATTAGGGAAAATCCGTTTTACTGCATTTTCGAGTCATACCGGTCCAGAGGTTGCCTTGCGAGCACTTAATACTTATCCTTTTGATGTGATTATGATCCCCCTAAACTTTTTCGACCGTTTTAACTTTCCTGCCTGGGAATCTCAGGTTATACCAGCTGCCCTGGAGAAAAATGTCGGTTTATTGGCCATGAAGGTTTTTGCCGACGGGTTACTCTGGAAGAATTGGGAAAATGCGCTTCGTTACACTCTGAGTCTATCAATTTCTTCGGCTATAATTGGAGCTAATACCCTTGAATATTTGGAAAAGGATATTCAATTTATAAATACCATTCAAGCTATGAGTGAAAAAGAAAAAGAACAACTTTTCTTAAAAGCTTCAGAACTTGGCCAGTATGTTTGTCGACAATGTGATAAATGTTTACCCTGTCCGGAGAAAATTAATATCCCTTGGATATTTGCCTTAGAAGGACAATGGGACCGCCAATTGGCCGATGGTGTGGTTCGTGACCCTGGTGAATACGCACTGCGTGATCGATTACGTTTTTGGTTTGGCAACCAAGATTATGCTCAAGAAGCTTATAAAAAAGTTGATCCCAAAGCCCTGGCTTGTAGTGAATGTGGTGAATGTATTCCTCGCTGTCCCTACCACCTTCCAATAATTGAAAAATTAAAAATTGCCCATGATAAATTGACTGATACCCGTCCACCGGTGAAAATCCGGATTATTTAAGGATAGCAAAGAATGATCCGGAGCTAGAAAGAGATTTTCGCCTTCATTTTCCTGTCTTTCATTAAAGGAGGAAGAACCTGCTCAATCGGTTTTTATGGATTGATCCCCAACTTTAATTGAAGAGAATCTGTAGGAGAGAATGGACCCTCATGCTGCCTAGCAGCACTAGATGACAATGAAAATACTTTTATCAAATCCGTCATTCAGACTGTGTCACAATCCCTTTCATACACCAAGAATAGCTTGAAAGTGGAAGACACAGTACATTTATCTTCAGTTTTTGATTATCTATTCCCAATATTACTGTAAAATATTAACATAAGTGGGGGTAAATAATTTACAGAATAATTGTGACACAGCCTGATTGCGAGGAGGCTAACCGTCTTTTAGTAGGACGACGTGGCAATCTCATTTACTCATATTTTCATTCTGAGGAGTCCGCGACGTGAGAATCTCATCCACCCACTCCGTCATTCTGAGGAGTCCGGTACTTTTACCGGACGACGTGAGAATCCCATCCTTTAAAGTATTTTTAAAAAAACAAAGAAATATAAAAGAAGAGATCCTCACGCGGGAAAGCACCGCTCAGGATGACACCTGTGGTGTCAGATGAGATCCTCACAGCTTCTGAATACGAAGCCTCAGGATGACGGCATTTTTTAAAAACCTTTGGTAGGGGCTTGATTTATCATGCCCGTGTATTTTAAGGATAGACGGTTTAAATTAGCTTTTCCAACAACGTTTTCTAGTGGGTAGGTAACTAAGACATTAAATGAGTTTCAAT
>Ga0334889_1001440_pt1 | contig 31266 bp, 23 predicted proteins | sample GraSluR1_MG_2_FD_207222 | JGI IMG/M metagenome (GOLD analysis project Ga0334889, IMG submission 207222) | Sludge microbial communities from methane-producing bioreactor in Wageningen University, Netherlands - Granular Sludge_8_08-R1 | ecosystem: Engineered > Bioreactor > Anaerobic > Unclassified...
GGGGTGACGAGGTTGGCTTCGTGGGGGAGCGTGTCGCGGATGGTGTGCCGGATGGGGCCGAGCTGCCAGTTGGTGACCTGCTCCAGTCCGTCCTTGCGTTCGGGTGTCGCCGTGAGGCCCAGCCACCAGGTGGCGCCGATCTGGGCTACGACGTTCTCGTAGGATCCGGCGGCGAGGTGGTGGCATTCGTCGACGATCACCTGGCCGTAGCCCTGGGTGAGCTCCCGGATGTCCTGGGGGCTGTGTCGGGCCAGGGATTGCAGGAGCATGATGTCGACCTGTCCGCGGGTCTTGGCTCGTCCGCCGCCCAGCTGGCCGGTCTTGATGCCGAGGAGGTTGCGGACCTGTTCGCGCCACTGTGAGGCAAGTGCTGTCTTGTTGATGAGCACGAGCGTGGTGACTGAGCGTTCGGCGATGATGGCGCAGGCCATCACCGTCTTGCCCGAGCCGGTCGGCGCATAAAGGACGCCGTCCTCGTGAGCCAGCAACCTGTCGACGGCTGCTGCCTGCCGCTCGTCGAGTTCGCCGAGGAAGGACACGTCGAGTTCGTTGCCTTCGTTGCGGTTGTCCTCGCTGACCAGGTCACTTCCTGCTTGGGTGATCAGGTCGGCTGCTTGGTAGCGTAGCCCGCGCGGGAGGAGCAGGTCCCCGTTGACGGCGATGTCGAAGCCCTGGATGAAGCGGGGGATGTTCCAGGTCGACCGGCGGGCGCGTTGGGCCTCGTAGAACGCCGGGTTGTGGATGGTGGCCGCATGTCGTAGGGCTGCCGACAACTCGGGCGTCAGGTCCTCGTCCCGGATCGTCAACTGCGCCGCCAGCGTCGCCCGGACGCGAGTCGGGGGGCTGGGGTGGATGGCGGTCGCGGGCGAGGTTTCCAGTCTGGTGACCTCGAGCCCGACGACGAGCCGTTCCATTCGGCCGGCTGCTGCTACTTGGCGGGGAGTCATCCGGTCCAGGCGTGACAGGTACTCCCACTGGTCGGGCCACGGCTCCCAGGTGGCCAGGTCCACGAACAGGGTTGTGCCGCGTTTGGTGCGGCGGTTGCCGTTCAGGGGTGCGGCGATCAGGTTCCCGACCCCGGACGAGCCTGTCGGGACTGTGTCCTGGTTCGGGAACAACCGGTCGTAGCTGGCCAGCGGCATCGATCCGCGCAACGCCATCGCCCGGTGGATGCAGGCGGTCCCCATCGCCCGGGCGTCCGCCGCGGGAACTGGGGAGGTGAAGAACGTCCACACGTGTGCGCCTCTGCCGGACTGGGAGATCTCAAGCCCGCAGGGGACACCGAGGGACGCGGCGGCCTTCACGTACGCGTGCGCGTCCAGCATGGCCTGGGGACCGTCGAAGTCGGCGGCCAGCCACCAGCAGTTTCCGTCCGGCAGCAGCGGATACAGACCGATGAACAACTCATTGCCAGACCGCAGGTGCGCCTCGAGGACCTCGTTCGTCAACGGAAGCGGTCGACGATCCCACAACGAGCCCTTGCCGAACGAGTCCCGCACCGCCGGCGACCAGCCCTTCGTGCCTTTCCGCGGGTTCTCCCAGTATCGTGCGTACACGTCCCGGCGCGCCGCGAAGAGCTGCGCGTACAACGCCAGCTTCACTTCCGTCGGTGACGCGTTCGTCACCAAGCCTGGATCGGATGGGGCCAATGTCGGCTGGGACGGGGGTGGTTCCACCCCGTCGGTCACCTTGAGCAGGTTCCTCAACCGCAGGTTCTCCACCCGAAGCGCCGTCAACTGGCGCTCCAGATCAGCCCGGCGCGCCTGCGCGTCACCAAACCGGGAGACCGACATCACAGTCAGTCCCGGTCGCTCTCACTGGCGCCTGCGCTCCCAACAGAGCGTGTGTCCTTGAGTTGCCTGTCGACATGCGTGGGCTCGCCGAGCGCGGCGTCACCCACGGCCCGCTCGTCGCCGATTGCGGCTGATTGATGAAGGAGGACGCGCTGCCTGATGCGGCTCATGATGGAGGGAACGTCGTGGATCATGGTCTCGCGGATGATGGTGGTGTCGACCAGCAGGTAGCCGTGCGCAATGCGGTTCCGCATGCCCCACATGAGCGGCCAGACCTCGCCGAAGATGTCCTCCCGCTCGTCGGAGTCGATCGCGGCGAGCGCCTCGATCCCAGCGGACAAGCGCATGCACACCGCGTCGATGACCAGACGCTCTTCAAGGCCCTGCTCGGCGTGGGTCTGCATGATCTCGAAGTGCGCCAACGCGTCTTGAAGGATCTCGATCGTGGTCCGGCTCACAGTGCCACGGCCTCGGCCAGGATCCGGTCGCGTAGCTCGGGCCGCAGCACCGAGTCGGGCACGACATCCACCGGGCAACCCACCACTCGGCTTACGGCGCGCTCCAGGACGCCGAGTTGTATCAAGCTGAGGGGTCGTTCCATGGTGAACAGCAAGTCGATGTCGGAATCCTCCCGATCCTCCCCAGTGGCGACCGACCCGAACACTCGGACGTTGCTGCCACCAGCCTCAGCCACCAGACGCTTCACCTCGGCGGCGTGCTTACGCAGCCGACGCCCCAGCGAGGATGTCCCATGGAAGCGAAGCAGACGGGACACCTCGGGCTGGCTGCGGCCGATCTCGGCGGCGATCTGCGTCTGGGTCATTCCCGCTGCGGCCGCCTGCCGCACAGCCCGGACCAGTTCGGCGCGCGCACGCGAGATTCGGTAGTCGGCGTCGCGGGCTACCTCTGCCAGACTGCTCGTCATGGCCTCATTATAGCAACGGCTATACGTACTGAGTGTCCGCGGTCCGTGCCCAGGCGGCTCACGCAACCCCCCGGCGGACTGTTGAGTTCAGGGATGGAGTAGCGCCCGATTGAGATGGGCGCACGCGAAAGGCCTTGTCAGGGCCAGGGTGGGGCGACAGGTCGGCGAGCAATCTCGGTGCCCCAGATAAGCCCCAAGTGGTGCCCGGAACCCAAGACCGCTCCGCATCGTCCCTTGTCAGATGGGGGTTATGCAGGTGACTTGCCGCAGGTTCGAGTCCTGTCGCCCCGACCAAGGGTGAAACCCCGATCCGATGATCCCGCTCGATAGGCTGCTGCGATGATCGAGTTCATCGTCTTCTGCATCCCGTCGGTCGTCTATGTGATCGTGCAGTCTCGCGGGCAGGGTCAGGACGTGGAATCGACACTTCAACGAGTCGGCGCAACGTGGGGATCTCCCTCCGGGTACCGATGGGCGCTCGTCCTGCTGCTTCCGATCCTGCTGACCGGCTGGCTGGCGATCACAGTCATCCCCGCTGAGATTCTGGACGATCCTGGCGTCACGGTTGGCCGTATCACCTCGGTCGGCGCCGCGGTCGGCGTGGTGGCGCGGGCGGTCGGCGAGGAGGTCTTCTTTCGCGGGTTGCTGGGTGGGGTGCTGATGCGCCGGCTCGGATTCGGTTGGGGGAATCTGCTTCAGGCGGCAGCATTCATCGTGCCGCACCTCGCGCTTGTCCTGATCGACGCCCGCATCTGGCCGATCATTCCGGTCCAGTTCGCTGCGGGTTGGCTGTTCGGATGGCTGCGATACAAGACGGGAACGTTCGTGCCCGGCGCCGCACTTCACTTCGTCACCAACATCGTCGCCGGACTCGTCGTCGGCTAGCAGGGCGCGGAGCGCACCGAGCATCCGGTGCTACTCGGCTGGGGTGGTCCGCCGTAAGGGGCATCCGCACGACTCGCGCAATTCGAGCGTGAACGGTACCCGGACGAACTTGGGTACCGACTCGGGCGGACTGTCAACGATGTCTAGTGCGGCTTCGGCGATCAGGTCGGTGGGCTGGCGCACCGAGGTGAGCGGGGGAATCAGGAACGGGCTCAACTCCGTGGCGTCGATGGAGACCACGGCGACGTCGCCCGGAACCGACAATCCGAGGCGATGAAGCGCACTCAGCGCTCCGATCGCCTGGGTGTCGTTGGACACGAAGAGCCCGTCCGGCAGCTCTGGCTGGCTGAAGAGCTCCATGGTGGCATCGAAGCCACCCTGGAATGAGTATTCGGCCCGACGCACGAGGTGCTGGGTCTGTTGCGGCGGATAAGCCGTCTCGTCCCGCCAGCCCCGGTACCGGACGCTGAAGACCCCATGCTCGACAGGACCCAGCACTGCGGCGATGCGCTGGCGTCCATGCTCCAGCAGGTGCCGTACCGCCGCGCGGGCCGCTGCGCGCTGCGCGATGCCCACGGGCACGACCTGATCGGACCCGAAGCGCAACACATTGACGGCTCCGTGCGCAACCGATGAGGTGCCTACCTGCAGCGTCGGTCCGATGACCAGCACTGCGTCCACCCGCCGGTGCCAGAAGGTCTGCAGCATCTGCTGCTCAGCGGATGGATGATAGGCCGTCGATCCGACGAGCACGGCCTTGCCCCGCTTGGAGGCTTGGCGTTCGACCTCGGCGACGAGGTCGGAGAAGAACGGGCCGTTGAAGTTGGGCACCAGCATCCCGATGGCGTTCGAGTCGGACCCCCGGAAGGACAGCGCCACCGGATCGGGGCGATAGCCGAGCTCCTCGATCGCGCGCAGTACTCGTTGTCGAGTCTCCTCGGACACGAACTTCGGTCCGTTGTTGACGACGTAGCTGACAGTGGCCGGCGACGTCCCGGCACGCCTCGCGACGTCGGCTCTGGTGGGGTTCCTGCGGGGGATTGTGGACGACAAACGAAGTACTCCTCTGGCTACCAGGCGATCGGACGTCCGGAGTCCGGCTACAAGCGCCCGGCCCGCCAGGCGTTGACCGCACTGAGAAGCAATGTTAAGGCATCCTGCGCCGCACATCCGGCTCATCTTGCGGGCGCGGTGCTTGATGTGTGCGGCCGCAGTCGCCTCTTTGTAACGCTGACACGACCAATCCGGAGGGCGTTCAGAAACTCATAGGTGACACGTAGCGTCTAGATTTCGAGTTGGCTCTTCCAATCCAGGTGATACGTGTCATATAGTGACTACCGCCAGCTGGTCGTTGCGGGCGATGACGCCCGAGCCAGCACCAGGATTCAGTCTAGGAAGGATGGCTCGTGAGCTATCAGAGCGCGCTTTCGGCTGCCACTTCAGACAAACCCAAATGGGAGATGTCGGGCGCCGCGCCGGGATACTATCTGCTCAAGACCAGAGAAATACTCGGTTATTCATCCGTTGACTTCGCCATGAACCTCGTATTCCAGGCGATCATGATGTACATCACCTTCTTCTACACCGATATCTTCGGATTGCGGGTAGCTGACGTGACGTTGATGTTCCTGCTGTCGAGATTCGTGGACGCCTTCGCCGACCCGATCATGGGCACGATCGCGGAGCGATCGAATCCATCCAGAGGCAAGTACAAGTCGTGGCTGATCTACGGGGCGGTGCCCTTCGGTGTGATGGCAGTCCTCACCTACACCACGCCCAACTTCAGCTACGGATGGAAGCTGCTGTGGGCATATGTGACGTACAACCTGCTGAACATCCTCTACTCGGTGATCATCAACCCGTATATCTCGCTGGCGAGCGTGATGACGGCAGATCCGGCGCAGCGCACCAAGCTACAGAGCGTTCGCATGATGTGCGCGCAGAGCGGCGGCGTCATCGTCGCCCTGGCACTGCCGCTGGTCAGCGGCTGGCTCTCGCAATTCCTGTCGCTGCAGAGCAGCTACATGGTCACCACCGGCGTGCTCGCCATTGTCATGGTTGCGACCTTGTTCTGGGCCTCAACTCAGGTGGTGGAGCGAATCAAGGTCACCTCCCACGAGGACCCGCCCGGATTCAAGGACGTGATCTACCAGTTGACCCACAACAAGTACGTGGTGTTGATGTTCCTGCTGTTCTTCGGCGTCTACGGTTTCAACACGGTTCAGTCGTCCTCGGGCGTGTACTACATGACCTATTTCGCCATGCGGCCCGATATGGTCGCCTGGTTCTCGATGATGAACGTGCTGCCGTCGGTTGTTGGCGTCGCCGTCGTGCCGTGGCTGATCAGGAACTTCCGCAAGCGCGGCACTGTGATGCTCGGGCTGACGGTCGGCGCAGCCGGGGCCTTGCTGCTCGGCCTGCTGCCGGCGACCAGCGTCGCCTTGATGCTGGCTTTCCGCGGTCTGAGCTCGTTCGGCTACGGCATCTTGATGGGCAGCCTGTGGGCGATCATCACCGACCCGGTCGAGTACGGCGATCTGCACACCGGCCGTCGGCTGACCGCGATCGTGATGACGCTCATCGGACTCGGCCTCAAGTTCTCCATGCTGCTCGGCGGCGTCTTGCCGACCCTGATCCTGAGTGCCGTGCACTACGAGCCGGGAGTTGCGCAGCAGACCCAGCAGTCGCTCAACGGCATCCATCTGATGTCCTCGTGGCTGCCGGCCGGCATCCTCATCGTCACCTTGATCATCCTCGGGCTGTCCTATGACCTCACTGAGGAGAAGGTCGCCCAGATCCAGCACAAGATCGCCGTCCGAGACGGGTTGCTCGCTCCCGTGAACGACGAGGAACGAGCTCTGGTCGCCGAGGGCGAGGCGCTGCGCGCTGCCGCGGCCCGCAAGCACGACGCCGACACCCTGCTCGGGGGCGCGCAGGGATCCCTTTCCACGATCGATTCCCATGACGAACGCGAAACAACGGAAGGCTTCGAGAAATGAAGTGTGTGCATGTAGTGAAGATCGGCAGTCTGAGGGATCCCGATCCCCAGACCCGGGGCGCCGTCGGAGTCCTCGATATACCCCAGCAGCCGCTCGGGGACGAGGACGTCCGCATCAAGGTGGCCTACTGCTCGATCTGCGGTTCGGATCCCCACCTGGTCGAGGGAATCTTCGGAACCGACGTCCCCATCGGTATCGGCCACGAGCTGTCCGGTGTTGTCGTGGAGCTGGGCCCGAAAGCGACCAAGAAGGGACTGAAGGTCGGCGACCGGGTCGCGGGGAACTTCGTCCGTTTCTGCGGGACCTGTTATTACTGCCAGAACGGGCAGCAGCAGTTCTGCGAGTCGCTACAGGAGTACAACCGTCCCGGCATGGCCGAGACGATCGTGTGGCACGAGTCGCAGGTGTACAAGCTGCCCGACGACGTGCCGCTGCGGGTCGGCTGCTTGCTCGAGCCCACGTCGGTGGCCGTGCGGGTGATGGACAAGGTGCGCCCGAAGGTGGGCGAGCGGGTCGCCATCTGCGGCGCCGGTCCCATCGGCTTGTTGACCCTTCAGTTGATCAAGATCATGGGCGCCACGAGCTTGACGCTGATCGAGCCGATCGCCGAACGCCGGGAGCTTGCGATTGCCTACGGGGCCGATCACACCATCGATCCCATCAGCCAAGACGTCGTTGCCACCGCTCGGGAACTGACCGGTGGCTTGGGCTACGACGTGGTCATCGACTGCTCGGGTTCGGTTCGCGGGATCGAGCCTCTTCCCCGGATCGCGGCCAGAGGGGGACGACTTGTCTTCGCCGCCATGTATCCCGGCAGCTACGAGTTCCCGCTGAACATTCACCAGTACTGCTACCTCAATGAGCTGACCATCACCGGGCTGTACATCTCGCCGTACACCTATCCGCGGGCTGCCCAGGTGATGTCGCGGCTCGATCTCGAGGCACTCACCCAGGCGGTCTTTGAGCTCGATGACGCGGTCGCGGCCTTCGAGGCCCAGGTGTCCGGCAAGTACCCGAAGGTCCTTATTCGTTGCAATCAGATCGAGGGGGAGTGACCGGTTCACCGGTCACGCTCCACACCACAGGAGGGCAGATGACTAACACGATCGAGCGGCCGCTGGGCATTGAGCGCCAGCAGATCACCATTGGAGAACTAGAGGATCGCGCCTATGAGCTGAAAGAGAAGCTGCTGCGGCTGTGCGGTTCATATGAGGGCGCCGTGCATATCGGTGGCGACCTGTCGGTGGCCGACATCTTGACGGCACTGTTCCAGTACGGGATGCGGGTGGACCCGTCCGATATCGCCAACCCAGGACGTGATCGGTTCATCCTGAGCAAGGGCCATGCGGCCGTGTGCATGTACATCGCCATGGCTATCCGTGGGTTCTTCGACTACGACGACATCGTCCGCACATATGGAAAGCTCGGCAGTGCCTTCGGCATGCACCCGTGCAAGGTGCAGTTGCCCGGCGTCGAGGCATCCACCGGGTCTTTGGGCCATGGCCTGCCCATCGCGGTCGGAATGGCACTGCACGCTCGCCAGGCCGGCCTGGACCATCGAGTCTTCGTCCTCATGGGCGACGGCGAGACCGGCGAGGGCAGCGTGTGGGAGGGGGCGATCGCCGGACGCAGTCGCGAGCTGGGCAATCTGGTGGCCTTCATCGACCGCAACTGCCAGCTGATGACCAGCTTCTCGGAAGACCGCATCGTCCTGGAACCCTACGCCGACAAGTGGCGGGCATTCGGCTGGAACGTGCTGGAGGTCGACGGCCACGACATGGCGGCGCTGGTGCAGGCCATCGATTCCCTGCCGGGCGCCGACTCCGATCGTCCGACCGCGGTGATCTGCCGGACAGTCAAGGGTCATGGAGTCGACTTCATGGAACGCAATCTGGGCTGGCACGCCGGCTCGCTGGGCGCGGCAGATCTCCAGCGGGCACTGGATTCGTTGAACAAGAGCCGGAAGGAGAAGTGAACTATGCCTGTGACCTCGAACTTCGATGTGGTCATCTCGTCACGCTCGGTGACGGGTCAAACCCTTGCTGAGTTGGGTGAGGAGCATCCGAATCTGTGGGCAATCACCCCGGATATCAGCGCGACGCTGGTGGAGTTCCGGGAACGATTCCCGGAACGGTTCGTCGACGTGGGTCTGTCCGAGCAGGCAGCTGTCGGCGTGGCCTCCGGACTGGCTTACGAGGGCAATATCTGCGTCGTGTCGGGCATGCTGCCCTTCTTGAGCATGCGGGCACTCGAGCAGGTGCGCACCGATGTGTGTTATCCGAACCTTCCGGTGCGCATCATCGGGACGCACGGTGGCCTGCAGGGCAACGGCGGCTCCACGCACTACGCCGTCGAGGACTTGGGGTTGATGTGCTCGCTGGTGAACATGACGGTCGTGTCGATCAGTGATCCCATGATGGTCAGAGAGGTGCTGCAGCAGTCCATGTCGCTGCCCGGGCCCTTGTACATCCGCACCGGTGTCGGCAAGAAGGACACTGTCATCTACGACTTTGACGAGCTCGATATCAGCATCGGCAGAGGCATCGTCGCCCGCGAGGGCACCGACATCACGCTGTTCTGTCATGGGGAGATGGTCGCCCAGGCTATGCAGGCGGCAGCCGCGATGGCCGATGAGGGCGTCTCGGTGCGCGTGGTCGACATCTTCACTCTCAAGCCGATCGATGTGGACCTCATCAAGCAGTGCGCCGACGACACGCACCGCTTCGTCGTCCTGGAAGACCATCTGATGGCCAGTGGTCTTGCGCAGTGCATCGCGAATGTGCTCGCCGACCAGATGATTCACCTCGACTGGTTCCGGCGGCTGGGCATTCCTCAGGTCTTCGCGGGATTCGGTGAGGACAAGGAACTGCGCGACAAGTACGGCTACGGCCTGCAGGACACGATCGCGGCGCTGCGCGAAGCCGCCGTCCACTGACAACAACTGTCAGCCGGTGGATGTGGCATCGCTTCATCCACCGGCTGACGAAAGGAACGTGACAATGAACAGTCCCGAAATCGCCTGCGGCATCAACGTGTACTGCACCGGTCCGGATGCAGCCGACCTGCCCAGCGCCCTGGACGACATGGCCGAGCTGGGGTATTCGCACATCGCGTTGTCCCCGATCTCCGAGGACGACACCGATGTGGCCGCACTCAAGAAGGCGCTCAACGACTCCGGAATACGTCCGATCCCCATGGCCGGTCAGGCGCCGCAGGCCAACGTCGCCTCCGCGGACGAGGCAGTCCGGGCGCGAGGCCTCGATCTGCTGAAGTCGTCCGTCGACCTCGCTCACGAGCTGGAGGCGGATCAGCTCAACGGCGTCGTGTACGCGTTGTTCGGTGATCACCAGGAGCCCTTCTCGGCCGAGCGCATCGCGGAGTCGGCACGGCTGGTGGGCCAGGCGGCCGACTACGCCGCGCAGGCCGGCATCCGGATGACCTTCGAGGTCGTCAACCGCTACGAGACATCGATGCTGAACACCGCCGCGCAGGCGATCGACTATGTTCGGCAGTCCGGCTCGGACAACCTGTTCGTCCACCTCGACAGCTACCACATGGGCATTGAGGAGGCTGACATCCCCGGCGCGATCCGCAGCGCGCTGCCGGTGCTGGGCTACCTGGAACTCGGTCAATCGGGACGAGGCTCGCTGCTCACCGGATCGGTCGACATCCGGGCGGCGGTGCAGGCGGCGAAGGAAGCCGGATACACCGGCCGGTTCGGCCTGGAGGCTTTCACCCGTCAGCTACTGGTTACCGGTGGTGCGAATGCCCTGGCTATTTGGCGCCGGACCTACTCCGATCCGCACGCGGTGGCCGCCGAAGCCGTCGACATCATCCGCTCGGTCTACGCCGAGCAGTGACCATCTCGCGCATAGTGCATTCCGCTTGTTAGGAGCTCAAGAATAATGAACGACGAAATTGATCGCTTTTCCATGGACTATTTCCGGCTGGACGGCAAGGTTGCCATCGTTACCGGCGCGAATATGGGCCTGGGGATGGCATATGCTGCGGCCTTCGCCAAAGCGGGTGCCGATCTCTACATTCCCCATTTCACCGGCGATGTTGCCGAGATAACGGAGATCGTCGAGACCGAAGGACGCAAGGTCGCATTTCTGCAGGGCGATCTCACCGATTCGGAGTATATGGACCGCATCGTCGCCGACTGCTTGTCGACATACGGCCGGATCGACATTCTCGTGAACAATGCCGGAATGAGCAAGTTCGGTGACTTCGAGACTTACGCGGACGAAGACTATCGGCGCTGCATCGAACTCGACCTGAACGCCTCCTACTTCCTCGGCCGGCGCGTTGCGCTGGTGATGATGAAGCAGGGCAACGGCAAGATCATCAACATCGGCTCGGCGCTGTCGTTCACGGCCGACAAACGTTGTCCTCCGTACTCGACGGCCAAGCACGGCATCATCGGTCTGACCCGGGTCTTCGCAAACGAACTCGGGCAGCACAACATCCAATCCAATGCGATCTGCCCGGGATTCCTGGCCACCGAGGTGAACCGCGAACTCCGCGAGGATCCGGCGTTCTACAACAAGATCACCGATCGGATCCCGGCCGGACGCTGGGGGCGGCTCGATGACCTGATGGGCGCCGCGGTCTTCCTGGCCAGCCAGGCCTCGGACTATGTGAATGGCTGGACCATCAGCCTTGACGGCGGGTTCACCGCCACGGTCTGAGATCACGGGGCATCGTGGCTGTAGCCGCACGATGGTCAGCCCTTCTGGTGGCCCGGAGAGACAGATCGAGAAATCGTCTCGCCGGGCTACCGGCCTGCCGGTCCCGCATCGCGGGATTCGCTCGACCTACTGCGTCGGCACCCGCTCGACGGATCGGCGGGGTCACGCTGGTTCGATGGTGGGGCAGAAGATCGGCTACAGTAGTTCCGCACCGCTTCGGCGGCGCGCGCGGACGTAGCTCAATGGTAGAGCCCCAGTCTTCCAAACTGGCTACGCGGGTTCGATTCCCGTCGTCCGCTCCAACTCACTTTCACCGGAGTTCCGCCCTTGCGACTCGCCGAGGAGGCCGGCGCAAAACTGTCAGACCCACGCTCTAGGGTCCTGAGTGTGAGAATCCTGCACACTTCTGATTGGCACATCGGCCGCACCTTCCACGGCTGGTCGACATTGGATGCCCTGCGTGTGGTCTTCGACGCGATGATCGCCGCGGTGCGCGACAACCATGTCGACGTCGTCGTGGTCGCCGGTGACGTCTTTGATTCCTCCACCCCGTCGGCCGAGGCCGTCACGATGCTCGATGAGGTGCTCCTCGGCCTACGAAAAGCCGGAGCCCGGGTGGTCGCCTCCAGCGGCAACCATGACTCCGCCGCGCGTCTGGGAGCGAAGGCAGCTTTCGCAGCCGCTGCCGGTGTGTTCGTGCAGACCAAGCCCCAACAGATCGCCGAGCCGGTCACGATCACCGACGACCACGGACCGGTGCACTTCTACGCCATCCCGTTCCTCGATCCGGCCAAGATGCGTACCGAGTGGCCCGATGCCGAACCCATGCGATCCCAGGCGGACGCGCTGCGGCATGCGATGCACCTCGTCCGGGCCGATGCGGCCGCGCGTGACGGACGATCGGTGGTGCTGGCCCACACGTTCGTGCAGGGTGCCGAAGACGCGGTTTACGACAGCCAGCGCGACATCCTGGGCGGACTCGACAAGGTCTCGGTGCCGACGTTCCGCGGCGTTGACTACGCGGCGCTCGGTCACATTCACGGACGAATGACTCTCGACAAGCAGGTTCGCTATGCGGGCGCGCCGCTGCACTACTCGTTCTCCGAAGCCGGCAAGCCGCGCGGCGGCTGGCTGGTCGACCTGGACGCCCACGGCTTCGCGGGCGCGCAATGGTTGGACCTGCCCGTGCCCCGTCCGCTGGCCGAGCTGCGCGGCACCCTCGACGATCTGCTCAGCAATCCGGGCTACGACAGCCTGCACGATCATTGGATCAGCGCCGTGTTGACCGACAATGAGCACCCCATGGACGCCATGCGCAAACTGCAAGCCCGTTTCCCCCACTGCGCTCTGCTGCGCCATGAGCCGGCTCAGATCAGCGCGGACGACGGAGTCAGCTACACCGAACTCGTCCGCGGCAAGACCGACCTCGAACTCATCGGGGCATTCCTCACCAGGGTGCGCAACGGCATCGCCTCCGATGCGACAGAGGCGGATCTGCTCCGCGAAACCATTTCCGGCTACGAGAACCAGTCACTTCGCGGATGAAGATCAACCGCGTCACCGTCACCGGATTCGGGCCGTTCCGCGACACCGAAACCGCCGACTTCGACGCCTTCGACGACGACGGCATCTTCCTCATCACCGGATGCACCGGGGCCGGGAAGACGTCGATTCTGGATGCCGTCACCTTCGCGCTGTTCGGCACCGTTCCGCGCTACGCGGGCCAGGCGGGCAACGCCGTGCGCTGCGACCGGCTGGCAGCTGACAAGCCCTGCCATGTCGAACTGGAGTTCAGCGTCGGCGAACGGCGATTCAAGGTGACGCGCGCGCCCGCCTGGGAGCGTCCCAAACAACGAGGCACCGGCACCACCTCCGCGCCGGCCCGTGCCGAACTCGACGAACTCCTGGACGGACGATGGGAACGGCTGCAGACCAGAGCGATCGACACGAGCAGACAGATCAACGATCTGATCCGGATGAACAGCAGCCAATTCCAGCAGGTGGTGCTGCTTGCCCAGGGACAATTCCAGGAGTTCCTCGTTGCCGACACCGACAAACGACGCTCACTGCTGCAAACGCTTTTCGGCACCAAGAGATTCGCCGACTACGTCGACATGCTCTCCGAGCGGGCCCGTGATCTGAAACGCCAGCTGGACGACGCGCAGCACTGCCTGACCGATAAAGTGCACGCCTTCGCGAGCTGGGCCGGCGTCAGCGACGATTCGGCTACCCCTGAGGCCGTCGATGACACGGTGGAACAGTGGTGTGCGCGGATAGTCGCAGCCCAGGCTGCCGAACTCGGTGAAGCCACCCGGCGCCAGCAGGCGCTGCGCGACTCGCTCGACGTGGCCAAGGAAGAGCTCGCTCAAGCCACCGAGATTGCTGCCCGGCAGCAGCGAAGAGCGCGTGCGCTGGACGAGCAGGCCAGGTTGGCAGGCCAGGCGCAGCAGATCACGGCCACCAAAGCCGCGCTGCACAACGCCGCCCGTGCCGACACCGTGGCTCCGGCGATCGAAGCATCCGAGGACGCCGACACATCCGCAGCCCAGGCCGAGCGAGCCCGCCACGACGCCGAAGCCGGCTACCTCACCGTGGCTGCGGCGTTACCGGAGACCGTTGGCGAGGTCGCCGAATCGATCAGCGAGTTGAACCAGCTGATCGGCAGGCTTCGGCCGCAACTGGAGGTCGAGAAGTCGCTGCCGGCGTTACGCAGAGCCGCCCAACTGGCGGCCGAGAAGGTGACCGAGCACGACGACCGGACTGCGGCCGACAAGGAGCAACGGGAATCCCTCACCGAGCAGATGGAGCAATTGCGGCACACGATCACCGCCCTGGACGAACCCGCCGGCACCTTCGCCGAAGCCAAGGCCGCGGCCGATGAGGCGGCCAGACGACTGCAGGCAGCCCAACGCGCAGAGCAACTGAGTGCTGACCTACAGCTCGCAGCTCAGGACGACCAGGCGGCGGTCAAGCGGGCATCCGCGGCCTCCGACGAACTCTCGGCGCTGCTCAGAAGGCAGCTGAGCGGCTACGCCGGTGATCTGGCTCAAGGCCTGGTCGCCGGCGAGCTGTGCCCGGTCTGCGGCTCGCTCGACCATCCGAAGCTCGCCGAGCTCGCGGCAGACCACGTCGATCAGTCCGATATCGACCGCGCTCAGGCCGCGGTGGAGCTCACCTATGCTCAAGCGAAGAAGGCTGCCGCGAGAAGCCAGCAACTGGAGGAACGCCGTCAGAGCGAGTTCCTTGCCGCTGGGCAACAATCGGTCCCCGAAGCTGAGGCAGTGGCGTCCCAGGCTCGGCAGGTGATGGCTGAGGCCGCCGCGGCGGGCGACGAACTGCGTCGCAGCCGCAACCGGCTGACGAAGCTCCAGGAGCAGACCGACGCGATCACCGCAAGCCTGGACCAGGCCCAAGAGCTTCGTGCTGGCCTGGTGATTGCCCGAACCACCGCGCAGACCGGTCTCGCCGAGGCCGAAAGGGCAGTGACCGAGGCACGCGGTGACCAGGCCAGCGTCCATGAAGCGATGGCCGAAGCTCAGCTGCGGCGGAAGCTGAGCGAGTTGCTGCTGGAGGCGAGAACGCAACACCAGGGCGCTGTGGAACGGGCATCGTCCGAACGCGAACGCCTTGCCGCAGCGTTGGCGGACGCGGGATTTGCCGACGCAGGTGAGGCCAAGAAGGCTCGGATCTCGCGGCCCGAGCAAGAGCGGTTGCGAGCCGAGGTTGAGCGTCACGCCGCAGGCATCGCGGCAGTCAAGCTCACCTTGGAATCGCCGGAGCTGATCGGGCTGCCCGCTCAGCCGGTCGATCTCGATGCCCCGAAACAGACGGTGGCCAAGGTCGATGCCGAACTTGAGCAGACCCGCACGGTGGTGGCCACCATCCAACCGCGGCTCGCCGAGCTGCGGCGACTGTCAGGCGAGATCGCCGACCGACGCGTCACCATCGCCGAAGACGACAAGCAGTTCCAGGCAGTCGACCGGCTGGCACGCACCCTGCGCGGCCTGGATCCCAACATCATGCGGATGGAGCTCGAGACGTTCGTGCTGGCCGCCCAGCTGGAGGAGATCGTCCAGGTGGCCAACCGGCGCTTGTACACCATGACCGACGGCCGCTACACCCTGCGCCATTCCGACGCCATCGAGAAGAACCGCGGCAAGTGGGGTCTGGGCCTGGAGGTGCTGGACGCGCACACCGGTGGCGTCCGCGGTCCCGATTCGTTGTCGGGCGGCGAGAAGTTCCAGGCGTCACTGGCGTTGGCGCTCGGCTTGGCCGAGGTGGTCACAAACCGCGCCGGAGGCATGCGACTGGACACCTTGTTCATCGACGAGGGCTTCGGTTCGCTGGATGCGGAAACTCTCGACGTCACGATGGCCACTCTCGACAACCTGCGCGAGGGCGGCAGGACTGTCGGCCTGATCAGCCATGTGGCTTCCATGAAGGAATCGATCCCGGCGCAGTTGTCGGTCGAGAAGGTGCCCGGCGGCTGGAGTGTGATCAGGCAAGAATCGTCGTCGTGAGCACGGTTGATTGGCTGGCTTCCATCAGGCTGGTTAGAATCAAACGGTTAGCGCAGACCGCCGTTGGCGGCCAGCCCCGAATATGCCAGGAGACCACGTGCCCAGCACCCTAGAGCAGCTCAGCCCCACGCGGGTGAAGCTCACCATTGATCTGCCCTTTGAAGACCTGCAGCCGGCGATCGACGCCGCCTACACAGACATCGCTCAGCAGGTAAACATTCCGGGCTTCCGCAAGGGCAAGGTTCCGGCACGTTTGATCGACCAGCGTTTCGGTCGCGGGCTGGTCTTGCAGGAGGCCATCAACTCGATTCTTCCGGAGGCTTACGGCGAGGCTGTTCAGACCCATGATCTGCGTCCGCTCGGCCAGCCGGACATCGACATCAGCGAGTTGAACGACGGCACCAACGTGCTGTTCACCGCCGAGGTCGACGTACGCCCCGACTTCGAGATCGCCGACATCGCCGGTGTCGAGGTCGAGGTTCCGGTTGCCGCGGTCAGCGACGAGGACGTCAACGAGCGCGTCGAACTGCTGCGCGAGCGTTTCGCGACCCTGACCGAGGTCGATCGCCCCGCCGAGACCGGCGACGTCGTCGTGCTCAACCTCACCGCCAGCCAGGACGGCAAGGTCCTGCCTGAGGCCGAGGCGTCCGAGGTCAGCTACAAGATCGGCTCCGGCGGCTTCGTCGATGGTCTCGATGAGGCCGTCGTGGGTCTGTCGGCCGGCGACAAAGCCACCTTCACCTCCACCCTGGTCGGCGGCCCGAACCGCGGCGAGGACGCCGAGATCGAGGTCGAGATCGTCAAGGTGCAGTCGCAGGATCTGCCCGATGTGGACGACGAGTTCGCGCAGCTGGTCAGCGAATTCGACACCGCCGAAGAGATGCTCGCCGATCTTCGTGACAACCTCGAGCGGCTGGCCCGCATCGATCAGGCCAACAAGGCCCGCGAGTCCGTGCTGGCCAAGCTCATCGAGGCCACCGAGTTCGAGCTGCCCGAGGCGCTCATCACTGCCGAGCAGGAGAGCCGTCGCCAGAGCATCGAGCAGCAGCTCAGTGCCGCCGGCCTGACCATCGAGCAGTACCTGGATGAGGCCGAGGACGAGGATGCCCAGACCCCCGAGGAGTTCTGGGCCGACATCAACAACCGTGTCGTCGAGGGGCTGCGCTCGCAGATCATCCTCGACAAGTACGCCGAGGACGCCGAGTTGCAGGTCGGCCAGAGCGAACTCACCGAGCTGATCTTCGCCAAGGCGCAGCAGAACGGCACGTCTCCCGAGCAGGAGCTCCAGCACATGATGGAGCACGACCACGCCGCCGAGTGGATGGGCGAGGTTCGCCGGGGCAAGGCTCTGGGTGAACTGGTCGCGGCCGCCAAGATCATCGACGCCGAGGGTAACGAGATCGATCTGTCCCGCCTGAACAATGACGGCACGGTCTCGGAGCCGGCTGACGATGAGGCGGACGAGGCCCCGGCAGCTGCTGAGGAAGCCGCCGATCAGACGGCCGAGACCGAGCAGGCTCCCGCCGAGGAGGCCAAGCCGGCCGCCAAGAAGCGCACGTCCAAGAAGGCAGAAGCCGCAGACGAGCAGGCTCCTGCCGAGGACGAGAAGCCGGCCCCCAAGAAGCGCACCACCAAGAAGGCGGAAGCCGACAAGGCTGAACCCGTCGAGTGACGACCTCCGCTGCCGCGGCTTCTTTGGGCACCTGCCCGAGGGAGCCGCGGTTTGTCATAGGCTGCAAGCCGTCCGCGTTTAATCGGAGGTAGCAATGCCGTTGGGCCCGTCGGAACCCATGGGCGCCCAGGCGGCGTCCAGCCCCCCGCACTCCGCATTTGGCACGCCCCGCTTCAACAACGTCGTGATCGGGCTGGCCGGAGCCCTCATCTGCCTGATCTGCCTGCGTGAATTCTCCAGCATCATTGCGCCCTGGTTCCTGGCCATCAATCTGATGATCACCGCCTATCCTCTGCACACCTGGTTGGTGCGCCGAGGCACTCCCTCGTGGCTGAGTGCGATGGTCGTATCGCTCACCGTCTTTGCCGTGCTGGTGGCGATGGTCTCGGGACTGGTCTGGTCGGTCAGTGAGATGATCGGCATCCTGCCTCAGTACTCCGACGAGTTCACCGTCTTGTACAAGCAGACGAGCGACTGGGCGGTCAACGAACTCAACCTTGACAGCACGGCGTTCAATCGGATGCTGGCTTCGCTGGATCCGACGCGGTTCCTGGGAGCGGCAACCTCCCTGTTGTCGGGGGCGTCCGGCATGATCGGGCTCATCGGTGTCATCGTCGCCGCAATCGTCTTCATGGCGATGGACACCCCGGGGCTTGACAAGCGAATGCGGCTGCTCGATCAGAACCGTTCGCGGATCTCGGTAGCCATCGGCAGTTTCGCGCGCGGGGTGCGCCGATACTGGCTTGTCACGACGGTCTTCGGCCTGATCGTGGCCGTCTTCGACGGCATTGCGCTGGCCATCATGGGAGTGCCGCTCGCCATCGTGTGGGCCATCTTCAGCTTCCTGACGAACTACATCCCCAACATCGGATTCGTCATCGGTCTGATACCACCCGCACTGGTCGCGCTGTTCGCCAACGGCTGGCAGACAGCGGTACTGGTCATCGTCATGTACTCGGTGCTGAACTTCGTCATTCAGTCCATCATCCAGCCGCGCTTCGCCGGCGAGTCGGTGGGCGTCACGCCGACCGTCTCATTCGTCTCGCTGCTGCTGTGGGCGGCGGTCCTGGGCGGAATGGGCACGCTGCTCGCTCTGCCGATGACACTGCTGGTGAAATCATTGGTCATCGACGCCGATCCTCGTGCGCGCTGGGTGAACGCGCTTATCGCCAGTGACCCCAAGGACGCTGAGATACCCGAAGAAGACCAAGCAGGTGACGACGACTAGTCGTCCGGCCACCTGACGGCAGGGGAGGAAGCCATGCCAGATCCCAAGGTGCGGGGCACCGAAGAACCACATCTGCTGCACAAGATGCGCGAGTTCAATGACACGGTCGAACCCCCCAGCATCGATGGTCCGGGCGCAACGGCGATCGATCGACGCATTGTTGCAGCGGCTCCGGCCGGCATCACCGGCCGGGAACTGCTCGCCGAGCAGCGGCGATTCAACATGGCATTCAGTTCCGATCCCGCGCGTGTCCCACAGGGGCCGCACGGTGGGCAGCCTCCGTCATTGCCCAGGTTCGTCGTCATCCTGCTCGGTGTGGTGGGCATAGCCGGCGCATTCTGGTTGCTGCGTCAGCTCAGCTGGCTGATCGCACCGGCATTCCTCGCCCTCAACATGGTCATCGTCGTCTACCCGCTGCAGAATGTGCTGCGCCGTCACGGCGTTCCCAAGCCCATCGCGGTGGCGTTGACCGCGCTCGCGTTGTTCGTCACGCTGGCTGTCATCGGACTGGTTGCGACCTGGGCGATCAGCGAGATCGTCACCGCGGTGCCGCAGTATGTGCCGGAGTTGATCGAACTGCAGGAGCAGTGGCTCGATTGGCTGGTGAGTATCGGTGTCGAACGCGAGGCGATCCTCCAGGGGCTGGCCAACATCAACCTCAACCTCAACCAGATCTTCACGGCATTCACTCAGGTCTTCTCGGGCTTCTCCGGGGTTGTCGGCATGCTCGGTGTCATCATCTCGGCGCTCATCATGATGCTGATCGACGTGTCGACCTGGGGCAGGCGGATCGCGGTGGCCGGGTCGACGCATCCCCGCATCGTTGCCGCGATGCGCGAGTTCGGCGACGGCACCAGGCGCTACTGGTTGGTCTGCACCGGTTTCGGGGCTCTGATGGCCGCACTCAATTACGTGCAGCTGGTCATCCTCGGGGTCCCGCTGCCGCTCATCTGGGCGTTGCTGACCTGGCTGATGACCTACGTGCCCAGCGTCGGGTTCTTCTTCTCACTGATCCCGCCGCTGCTGGTCGCGCTGGTCGCGAACGGCTGGCAGACCGCGTTGTGGTTGCTCATCGTCTATCTGGTGACCACCTGGATCGTGCAGGGGGTCTTCCAGCCGAAGGTCACCGGCAACGCGGTCGGTGTCAATGCCACGATCTCGTTGATCTCGCTGCTGCTGTGGGCGTGGGTGTTCGGCCCGATCGGTGCGCTGATCGCGCTGCCGTGCACCCAGCTGGTCAAGGCGTTGCTGGTGGACGCCGACCCGAAGGTCCGCTGGGTCAACTCGTTGATCTCGAATGAGACCGAGGTCCGGGGGGCGGCCAGCCAGACCTGACCGCTGCGGCATACTCGGCCAAGCCATGCCTCCAGCGAACACCTCACGGATGTGTTCGGCTTTTGTCAGCGCGGGGTTGTAAGTTCGTGAATGTGAATCCAGACATGACAACACTGCAAGCCGCGGCTGCGGCCGGATCCGGTGCAGGCATGACCGATAATGTCTACCAGTCGTTGTTGGCGAACCGTATTGTCTTCCTCGGTTCCGAGGTACGCGACGAGAACGCCAACGCGATCTGCGCGCAGATGCTCCTTCTCAATGCCGAGGATCCAACCAAAGATATCTACCTGTACATCAACTCCCCGGGCGGCTCGGTCGACTCGGGCATGGCGATCTACGACACCATGCAGTGGATCAGCAATGACGTGGCGACCGTGGCCATGGGGCTGGCGGCGTCCATGGGGCAGTTCCTGTTGTGCGCGGGTGCTCCCGGCAAGCGTTTCGCCCTGCCGCATGCGCGCATCCTGATGCACCAGCCGTCCGGCGGCCTGGGCGGTACCGCGTCCGACATCAAGATCCAGGCGGAACAGTCGCTGCACCTCAAGCAGGTGATGGCCGAACTCATCGCCCAGCACACCGGGCAGACTGTCGAGCAGATCACCAAGGACTCCGATCGGGACCGCTGGTTCACCGCCTCCGAGGCGCTGTCCTACGGCTTCATCGACCACGTCTTCGAGCGTGCGTCACAGATTCCCGGCTCCGACGCACCCAACCAGTGAGGCAGCAGATGACTCCGAACCTGATTCCTGGCACGAACCTGCCGGCCCAGCCGTTCAGCACGGCCGGTTCCCAGCCGCGGATGGACTACATCATTCCGCAGTGGGAGGAGCGCACCAGCTACGGTGTGCGCCGTGTCGATCCCTACACAAAGCTGTTCGAGGAACGCATCATCTTCCTCGGCACCCCGATCACCGATGAGATCGCCAACGCGGTCATGTCGCAGTTGCTGTGTCTGCAGTCGATGGACGCCGAACGCCAGGTGTCGATCTACCTGAACTCGCCCGGCGGTTCGTTCACGGCGCTCACCGCCATCTACGACACCATGAACTACATCAAGCCGGACGTGCAGACCATCTGCCTCGGGCAGGCTGCCTCGGCGGCCGCGGTGATCCTCGCCGCGGGAGCCAAAGGCAAGCGGCTCGCGCTGCCGAACTCGCGGATCCTCATCCATCAGCCCTCGATGGCCGGCGACGGGTCCTACGGTCAGTCGTCCGACCTGGAGATCCAGGCACGCGAGATCATGCGTATCCGCAGCCAGATGGAACAGATGCTGGCCGACAACACCGGGCAGAGCCTCGAGAAGGTGCGCGCCGATGTCGAGCGAGACAAGTTCCTGACCGCTCAGGAGGCCGTCGAATACGGCATCATCGATGACATTCTCACCTCGCTGTCGGACACGGGGAGGTAAGTTCCACATTCCGGCAGGTCTCAACCCCAGCGAACTTCATGGGCGTTAGGGTTGAGCCCCTGGCAGGAGTCCAACGTGGGACTGCTCACATCGGTTTAGGGTCGAAGGAGAGACGATGGCTCGCATCGGCGAGAGTGGCGACCTGTTCAAGTGTTCTTTCTGCGGAAAGAGTCAAAAACAGGTCAAGAAGCTCATAGCCGGACCCGGCGTGTACATCTGCGATGAGTGCATCGAGTTGTGCAACGAGATCATCGAAGAAGAGTTCAGTGAGGAGTCGTCGAGCAACGCTCCCGGTGATCTACCGCGTCCCGCCGAGATCCGGACGTTCCTCGACGAATACATCATCGGGCAGGACTCCGCGAAGAAGACGTTGTCGGTGGCGGTATACAACCACTACAAGCGCATTCACGCTCAGGCCGAGTCGGGCCGCGCCCATGATTCGGATGTCGAGCTGGCCAAGTCGAATATCTTGCTGATCGGCCCCACCGGCTGTGGCAAGACCTATCTCGCTCAGACTCTGGCTCGGATGCTGAACGTGCCCTTCGCGATCGCCGACGCCACCGCTTTGACCGAGGCCGGCTATGTGGGCGAGGACGTCGAGAACATCCTGCTCAAGCTGATCCAGGCCGCCGACTTCGACGTGAAGAAGGCCGAGACCGGCATCATCTATATCGACGAGATCGACAAGGTGGCCCGCAAGTCGGAGAACCCCTCGATCACCCGCGATGTCTCGGGGGAGGGCGTACAGCAGGCACTGCTGAAGATCCTGGAGGGCACCGTCGCCTCCGTCCCCCCGCAGGGCGGGCGTAAGCACCCGCACCAGGAGTTCATCCAGATCGACACCACCAATGTGCTGTTCATCGTCGGGGGAGCGTTCGCCGGCCTGGAACACATCATCGATTCGCGGATCGGCAAGCGTCCCCTCGGGTTCACAGCCGCCCAGGACGTGCGTGCCAAGCGCAGCGACGACCCGTTCGCCGGGGTCCGTCCCGAAGACCTGCACAAGTACGGGCTCATTCCCGAGTTCATCGGACGACTGCCGATGATCGCCACCGTGCCCAATCTCGACCAGGAATCGCTGCAGCGCATTCTGGTCGAGCCGCGCAACGCGCTGGTGAAGCAGTTCGCCAAGTTGTTCGATATCGACGATGTGCAACTGCACTTCACCGACTCGGCAGTGGCCGCGATCGCCGCCAAGGCGCTCGAGCGCGGCATCGGTGCCCGTGGCCTTCGGGCGATCCTCGAGGAACTGCTGCTCGACGTGATGTTCGAGGTGCCGAGCCGTCCGGAGATCGGCCAGGTCGTGGTGACCGCCGAGGCGGTCCGGGGCGAGGAGGCCCCGACGCTGGTCACCCGCGAGCAACTGGCCCAGCGCGCCGAACTGTCCGCCTGACGCGATCCACACTGACCGCTTCGTCAACCCGTAGTCCGCGGTGTTTCATTGGCATGGGCCTGCTGGCCAGGACAGATAGGCTGGGTTTGTGAGATACATCTCGACTCGCGGTTCGGCTGGCTCGCAGGCGTCCAGCTTCAGCGACATCCTGCTCGAAGGTCTTGCCGGCGATGGCGGCTTGTACGTACCCGCCGAATACCCTCAGCTGGACGCGGCGACACTGGCCAGCTGGCGTGATGTGCTCGCCACCCAGGGGTACCCGGTACTCGCGCATCGTGTGCTGAGTCTTTTCGTGGACGACATTCCCAGCGATGACCTGCTGGGCATCTGCCGGCGCGCGTACACCCCGGAGAAGTTCGGATCGTCCAGCATCGTGCCGGTCGAGCGGATCGGGGACGGACCGCTGTGGCTCGGGCATCTGTCCAACGGTCCGACCGCGGCCTTCAAGGACATGGCGATGCAACTGCTCGGAGAACTGTTCGCCTACGAATTGGACAGACGCGATGAGCATCTCACCATTGTGGGCGCGACCAGCGGAGACACCGGCTCGTCCGCCGAGTACGCGATGCGTGGCAGAGATCGGCTGAGTGTCCACATGCTCACTCCGGCAGGTCGCATGAGTCCCTTCCAGCAGGCACAGATGTTCGGGCTGCAAGATCCCAACATTCACAACATCGCGTTCGACGGTGTCTTCGACGACTGCCAGGACGCCGTCAAGGCCATCAACGCCGACGCCGAATTCAAGGCGAAGTATCACATCGGTGCGGTCAACTCGATCAACTGGGCGCGGCTGGCGGCGCAGGTGATCTACTACGTAGCACTGTGGCTGCGGGTGACGACGCAGAACGATCAGCGGATCAGCTTCGCGGTGCCCACCGGCAACTTCGGCGACATCTGCGCGGGCCACATCGCCCGCGAGATGGGACTGCCGATCGACACGCTCATCCTGGCCACCAACGAGAACAACGTGCTGCACGAGTTCTTCACCACCGGCCGCTACCGGGTGCGTGCGTCCAGCGAGGTCGCAGCCACGTCCAGCCCCTCCATGGACATCAGCAAGGCATCCAATTTCGAGAGGTTCATCTTCGATCTGCTCGGCCGCGATGGTGCCCGGGTGGCCGATCTGTTTGGCCGCCAGCTGCCCGAGCAAGGTTACTTCGATCTGTCCGAGACCCCCGAGTTCAAGCGCCTCACCGACCGTTACGGCTTCGTCAGCGGCAGCTCGTCCCACGCCGATCGGCTGCAGACCATTCGCGGGCTCTACTTCGACAACGGCGTGCTGATCGACCCGCACACCGCGGACGGAGTACATGTAGCACATGAGTGGATCTCGCGGGTAGCCGCGCCGATCGTCGTCCTGGAGACGGCGCTACCGGTGAAGTTCGCCGCGACCATCAAGGAGGCCATCGAGGTCGAGCCCGAGATCCCCGCCCGCTTCGCCGCGATCATGGACGCGCCGCGCCGGGTGGTCGACCTGCCGAACGATGTCCAGGCCGTGAAGGACTACATCGCTGCGACGAGCTAGGCATGCCGATCCGGCGTCCGCCCAAGGCGGACAGAGGTCACCCGATTCGTCTCCGGTGACTAGGGTTGGACCATGGCCCTTCACTTCGAACGACTTGGATTCAACCCCGATTTCGTCGACTACCGGGCCTGCCTCGATCTGCAACAACAAGTACACGATGAGGTGCTGGCGGGCACCCGAGGCAACTCCGTGCTACTGCTCGAACACGACCCCGTTTACACCGCAGGGCGGCGTGCCGAGGCCTCCGAATACCCCTATGACGGCACTCCCGTCGTCCCGATCGGACGCGGCGGAAAGATCACCTATCACGGCCCGGGCATGCTCGTCGGCTACCCGATCGTCCGACTCGCCGTGCCGATCCAACCAGTGAAGATGGTGCGCCTGCTCGAACAGATCATCATCGCCGTCGTGGCGGACTTCGGCGTCCAGGCCGGCACCGTCGAGGGCCGTTCGGGGGCCTGGGTGCGAGCCGACAGCCGCGGCCCCGACCGCAAGCTTGCCGCCATCGGCCTGCAGGTGTCCCGCAAGGTCACCATGCACGGCTTTGCGTTGAACTGCTCCAACGATCTGCGCCCGTTCGGCAAGATCATCCCCTGCGGCATCTCGGATGCCGGAGTCACCTCGATCAGCCAGGAGGTGTCCCGCGAGGTCAAGCCGGCCGATGTCGTGGAGCGGATGGAGCTGGAACTGGCATCCTTGGAGAATGCGGGAATCATCGACAGCTTCGAGCCGGCAACCGCTGCCGCACCACTCGATCTGTCCGGCCTGCACGGCCTGAGCCACGCAGCCAACTGATAGGAGAGTCCACAGGTGACCACCGATACCCACCGGATGCTGCGGCTGGAGGTTCGCAACGCGGCGACGCCCATTGAGGACAAGCCCGAGTGGATGAAGAACACCGCGCACATGGGCGAGAACTTCACGCAGATGAAGAAGCTGGCCCGCGGTAAGGGCTTGCACACGGTATGCGAGGAAGCCGGCTGTCCGAACGTCTACGAATGCTGGCAGGACCGCGAGGCGACCTTCCTGATCGGCGGGGATACCTGCACCCGGCGCTGCGACTTCTGCGATATCGCCACCGGACGCCCGGCGCTGATGGACATCCTGGAACCGCGCAAGGTCGCCGAATCGGTCCGCGAACTCGGGCTGCGCTATGCAACGGTCACCTCGGTGGCCCGCGACGACCTCGCCGACGGGGGAGCCTGGCTGAACGCCGAGACCGTGCGGGCCATCCACACGATCAACCCGTCGACCGGAGTCGAGATCCTGGTGCCGGACTTCAAGGGCGATCCGGACGCCATCGGGCAGGTCATCGACGCCAAGCCCGAGGTCTTCGCCCACAACCTCGAAACCGTCGCCCGGATCATCGGCGAGATCCGTCCGGCGTTCAGCTATGAAGGCTCGTTGAACGTGCTCAGCCAGGCCAAGCAGGGCGGCATGATCGTCAAGTCGAACCTCATTCTGGGCATGGGGGAGACCGACGCCGAGGTGTACGAAGCGATGTGCGACCTCTACGACGCCGGCTGTGACATCTTGACTCTGACGCAGTACCTGCGTCCGTCGCCGCGCTTCCGTCCGGTGGATCGTTGGGTCAAGCCCAAGCAGTTCGTCGAACTCGCGCAGCAGGCCAACGAGATCGGCTTCCTCGGTGTCATGGCCGGCCCCATGGTGCGCTCGTCCTACCGGGCCGGCAGGCTGTGGGCGCGTGCCATGAAGAAAGCCGGACGCGAGATCCCGGCGCATCTGGCCCATATCGCCGACGAGGGCTCAGCGCTGCAGGAAGCCTCGGCGCTGTTGACCCGCCAGCACCACTGAGGCCGCTGCCAGGCCTACTGACCGGGCCAGAACCGGGGTTTCACGATTATTGGGTACCGCTGTAGCTCAGACGAGCTATAGCGGTACCCAATCTTTGTCGATCCAGCCTGTCGGGCCTCAGTCGGGCCTCAGGCCTGCGGGGCCAGCACAACCTCGACGCTGATCTGGTCCGCGCCAGCGGCGAACTCCAGGTCACCGGTGATCCGGCCGACCGCGCGCAGGTCGCGGGCGATGGTCTCCAGGCGGGCCAGTGACTCGGCCGGACCGCTGATCACCGCTCGATCGACCTCGGTGCGCATCTTCACCTGGGCCCGTGACTTGGCGCCGCGGATCGCGATCAGCACTTCGGCCACATCGTCGAGCAGCGTGGGGTCGCCACCAGCAGGCAGCTCGTCGAGGGTGGGCCACGGTGCGCGGTGCACCGAGCCCGGCTGCCACCAGCTCCAGACCTCCTCGGTGACGAATGGCATGAACGGCGCGAAGAGCCGCAACTGCACGTTCAATCCCAGCTGCAGAGCTGCCGCCGCCGAAGCTGCCGCGGCATCGTCGGAATACGAGCGCTCCTTGACCAGCTCGAGGTAGTCGTCGCAGAAGGTCCAGAAGAACTTCTCGGCAGCCTCCAGCGCGTCCGTGTACTGGTAGTCCTCGAACGCCTCGGTCGCCTGCCTGACCACCTCGGCCAATCCGGCGAGCATGGCCAGGTCATCGGCCTCGGTAATCGCTGCCGGATCGGCGGGCGCATGCTTGTCGAGCACGAACTTCGACGCATTGAGGATCTTCATCGCGAGCCGGCGTCCGACCTTCATCTGGGTCTCGTCGAACGGCGAATCCATCCCGGGACGAGCCATCGCCGCACGCCAGCGCACCGCGTCGGCGCCGAACTTGTCGAGGATCTGCGTCGGGACGACGACATTGCCCTTCGACTTGCTCATCTTCTTGCGATCAGGGTCGACGACGAAGCCCGAGATAGTGGTCCGGCGCCACGGCAGCTTGTGCTCTTCCAGATGGCTGCGCACCACCCGGCTGAACAGCCAGGTGCGGATGATGTCGTGGGCCTGTGGGGCCAGGTCCATCGGGAAGGTCAGCTTCCACAGATCGGGGTCACGCTGCCAACCACAGACGATCTGCGGGGTCAGCGAGCTGGTTGCCCAGGTGTCCATGACATCGGGGTCGGCGATGAAGCCGCCCGGCCTGCCCCGCTGCGATTCGTCGTAGCCAGGCGCCGGTAGTGAGGCGGGATCCACCGGTAGTGCAGCCTCGTCGGCGGTGATCGGATGGGCGTAGTCGGGCTCGCCGTCGGCGTTGAGCGCGTACCAGATGGGGAACGGCACCCCGAAGAAACGCTGCCGGCTGATCAGCCAGTCACCGTTCAGCCCGCTCACCCAGTTGGCGTAGCGATGCCGCATGTACTCCGGCGTCCACTGCAGCTCGTCGCCGCGGGCCAGCAGTTCGGCACGCAACTTGGGGTCGCGCCCACCATTGGTGATGTACCACTGGCGCGTCGAGACGATCTCGAGCGGCTTCTCGCCCTTCTCGTAGAAGTTCGTCATGCGCTTGGTGGGCTTGGGTTCGCCCACCAATTCGCCGTTCTCGCGCAGCATCGCCACGGTCGCCTCACGAGCCGAGAAGGCGGTCTTGCCGGCGATCTGCTCGTAGGCCGCCTTGTTGACGATCCAATCCGGGGTCTCGCGCACGATGCGCCCGTCGCGTCCGATGATCGTGCGGGTCGGCAGCTGCAACTCGCGCCACCAGGTGACGTCGGTCAGGTCGCCGAAGGTACAGCACATCGCGATACCCGAGCCCTTGTCGGGCTCGGCGTCCGGATGGGCCAGCACGGGCACCTCGACACCGAAGACCGGGGTGGTGACAGTCGTCCCGAACAGCGCCTGGTAGCGCTGGTCGTCGGGGTGGGCGATCAGGGCGCAACAGGCGGCCAGCAATTCGGGACGAGTGGTCTCGATCAGCACCTCGCCGCCGTCGGGACGATGGAAGTTCAGCGCGTGGTAGAAGCCGTCGTATTCCCGCGCCTCGAGCTCGGCCTGGGCGACCGCGGTCTGGAAGGTGACATCCCACAGCGTCGGAGCGTGCGAGAGGTAGGCCTCGCCGCGCGCGTAGTTGTGCAGGAATGCCCGCTGGGCGACCGACTGTGCCTCGTCCGAGATCGTGCTGTACAGCGTGTCCCAGTCGACCGACAAGCCGATATGGCGCCACAGATCCTCGAAGACCTTCTCGTCGACGGCCGTCAACTCGAGACACAGCTCCACGAAGTTGCGTCGGCTGATCGCGACGGGGTGCTTCTGGTCAGGTTTGGCGGGCGGGGTGAAGTCAGGATCGTAGGGCAGCGCCGGCTCGCAGCGCACGCCGTAGAAGTTCTGGACGCGCCGTTCGGTGGGCAGCCCGTTGTCGTCCCAGCCCATCGGGTAGAAGACGTTCTTGCCGCGCATCCGTTGGTAGCGAGCGATCAGATCGGTGTGGGTGTAGCTGAAAATGTGGCCGACGTGCAGCGAACCGGACACCGTGGGCGGGGGAGTATCGATCGAATAGACCTGCTCGCGGGATTCCGGCCGGCTGAAGGCGTAGGTGCCCTCATCGCGCCAGCGGGCGGCCCACCGGTCCTCGAGGCCCTCCAGCACTGGACGCTCCGGTACCTGCCAGCCGGTGGTGTCGGCGGCTGAGGAGGACATGCTGGATTCAAAACTCATGGTGTGCATCTTAACGAGTCCGGCCGACCTCCAGCATCTTTGGTCAGCCGGACTCGAGGGCGTCGAAGGCTCAGCCGGCGAGCTGCTGGATGGCCTGGCGCATGGCGTCCGTGCTGGCGAGATCGGCGGTCGTCGGGCTCCACTGGTCACCGTTCACGGTGAAGAACGGCGTCGACGTCACGTAGGACGGCAACGCGTCCTGCATACTGTTGACGAAATCGGCGGTGGCCTGGTCGGTGAAGCAGGTCTGGAAGGCGCTCAGTGCATCACCGTCGAGGCCGGCCAGCTTCGGGTAGTCCGTGCCGAGTTGCTGGTCGGTCCAGCCGTCGCCCTCGGTGGCCGGCTGACCGGCGAAGACGAGCTTCGAGTACTTGGGGAAGACCCCCTGCACGTCGGCGCAGGTGGCCGCAGTGGCGGCGCGGAAGGAGTGATCACCTGGGAAGTTGCGATCAAGTCCGTGCAGGATCTGGTAGGTCAGCAAGATCTCGCCGTTGTCGGCCAGCTCTTCCAGGCCCGGCTCGACCAACTTGGAGGCTTGGCCGCAGCCAGGGCACTGATAGTCCATGTAGACGACGACCTCCGGCGCGCCAGCGGCTGGATCAGCCCGGTTGTACACCAGCCCGGTGTTGTCGGCATTGGCGCTCGGCGGAACGATCTGGTCCGCGGTCGACCCGGGGGTTGACTGGCCACCGCTGGAGCCACGGTTCTGAACGATCACCACGACCACGACGACGATGATCACCACGGCCAGCACGACTGCGGCGGCGGTAATGATGCCGATGGTGCGCCTGCGCCGTGACTCGGCCTCCTGCTGAACACGCAGCTGCTCGCGGCGCGAAGCACTGGCCGCTCTGGGGGTGTCAGCCTTCGCGGACGCCGCCTTACCGGCAGCGTTGTCCTTGCCCGCGCGCGGCTGGTTCTGCTTGCTCTTGCTCATCTGGTCGCTTTCCACTCGGTGGCCGGGACGAAGCATCCACGCGCCCATGATATCTGTGCAACTCAGACCTGAATCCGGTTTGTGGCGCAGGTCGCTCGCGCGTGTCAACGCTCTTGTGGACCCACAGCCTAAACTTGCGCGTTATGAGTTCCCTCGTGCAGCCGTCCGTCCATGCGAGTCACGACGAGCTGGTCTCCTGGCTGATCAGCCGCTGGCCCGAGAGCCATCCGCAGCCTTCACTGGAGCGCATCGCCGCCCTGTGCGACCTGCTAGGCGAACCGCAGCGGGCCTGCCCGGTCATCCAGATCACCGGCACCAACGGCAAGGGCAGCACCGCGATCATGATCGATGCGCTGCTGCGGGCGATGGGGCTGCGCACGGGACGGTTCTCCAGCCCGCATCTGATCGACGTCACCGAACGCATCTGCGTCGACGGCGAGCCCATCAGCGCGGAACGCTTCGACGAGATCTGGTGGCAGATCGCACCCCTGGTGCAGATGGTGGACGACCGGTTGCTCGGCGGGGTCCCGATGACCTTCTTCGAGGTCATCACTGCCATGGCCTATGCGGCGTTCGCGGATGCCCCAGTCGACGTGGCGATCATGGAGGTCGGCATGGGTGGACGCTGGGACGCGACGAGCGTCGCCGACGCCCAGGTCGCGGTCGTGGCGCCGATCTCGCTCGACCACACCCATCTGCTCGGCCGGACGATCGCTGAGATTGCGGGCGAAAAGTCCGGCATCATCAAGCCCGGCTCGGTGGCCGTGCTGGCCGGGCAGACTCCCGAAGCCGCCCAGGTGCTGATGGCGCGGTGTGTCGAGGTCGGTGCCCCGATGGTGCGCGAGGGCGTCGATTTCGGGTTGCTCGATCGGCAGCCCGCCGTCGGCGGACAGTTGCTGCGCATCGATGCCGCCGACGGCCCGATGGGTGACATCTTCCTGCCGCTGTACGGAGCCCACATGGCACACAATGCCGCCCTGGCAGTGGCGGCCGTGGAGGCGCTTCGGGGCGCGGGGCTCAGCGGCGAGGTCATCTCCGAGGGTCTGGGATCGGTCGCGGCGCCTGCACGGCTGGAGGCGATCAGCTCCGATCCGCTGCTGATCCTTGACACCGCACACAACCCGCAAGCGATCACCGCGACCCTGGCGGGTCTGCGAGAGGCCTTCACCGCCCAGCCGTTGATCGGCGTTGTGGCGATGATGCGCGACAAGGATGCCGCTCAGGTGATGGAGCTGCTGGCCGACGAACTGGACACGATCGTGGTGACGACGATGACCGGCAATCCTCGGGCCCTGACGGTCGACGATCTCGCTGCGGTGGCGGAGGAAGCGTTCGGCCCCAGCCGGGTGCGTACCGCCGCGGATCCCGCACGGGCGATCGATCTGGCCCGTGGTCTGGCCGAGCAGGGCGGCGACGACGCTGCGGTCCTGGTGATCGG
>Ga0334889_1001457_pt1 | contig 31005 bp, 26 predicted proteins | sample GraSluR1_MG_2_FD_207222 | JGI IMG/M metagenome (GOLD analysis project Ga0334889, IMG submission 207222) | Sludge microbial communities from methane-producing bioreactor in Wageningen University, Netherlands - Granular Sludge_8_08-R1 | ecosystem: Engineered > Bioreactor > Anaerobic > Unclassified...
GGAACTCTTGTTTAGCCCCGCTCCTACTCTCTAGAGTGGTACGGAGCTTGGAAAAACGAATGCGGAAAGATTCGGCCTCACCAAAACTATTTCTTTCGCACCCCGCTTGTCTTGCTCCCGATGAACCTTCTACAGTGGGAGAGCAGCTTGAAAACAAAATATCGGCTCATCGAAAAAATCTTTACCGGGACTCTTGTTTAGCCCCGCTCCTACTCTCTAGAGTGGTACGGAGCTTGAAAAAGCAAATGCGGAAAGATTCGGCCTCACCAAAACTATTTCTTTCGTACCCCACTTGTCTTGCTCCCGATGAACCTTCTACAGTGGGAGAGCAGCTTGAAAACAAAATATAGGCTCATCGAAAAAATCTTTACCGGGACTCTTGTTTAGCCCCGCTCCTACTCTCTAGAGTGGTACGGAGCTTGGAAAAACGAATGCGGAAAGATTCGGCCTCACCAAAATTATTTCTTTCGTACCCCGCTTGTCTTGCTCCCGATAAACCTTCTACAGTGGGAGAGCAGCTTGAAAACAAAATATAGGCTCATCGAAAAAATCTTTACCCAATTTTCTGCAGGGGCGGTGCAAACTTCAGGATTCGGAACCTGAAGCTTGATATCAGGTAAGGAGGATGATGGTCAAAACTATTGCGTCTTTTTAAAAAAACACGTCGAGAGCATCGGATGAAAAAACAATTCGTTAAAGAAAGGTATGATTTAAACATGAGAAAGCATAACATCGTTTCGAATGCGACCAGCGCCGAATCCTCCACAGACAACAAAGCCACGACCAACCTCCTTGCCGAGCGTATGGAAACCCTCGGAAAGCGCTACTTGCGCATGGCGGAGATGTACTCGATGCAGCTCAAGGGAAAAGAACCGTTTTTCCCCGCATCCTTCCCTCAAACTTTCGACAGCGCCGAAGCGAATCTGGGCCTCATATCGTCGGTGTGCCCGGCGTTCCTTTACGCAACGAAGAAGGACGACATTCTCGCCCTGTCCGACATCCCGGCCAACGCCGACGAACTTGCCCGAAACATGGAGCGCTATATCGATATCATCCAGTCATGCTTCAAAAAAACGGAAAACGTTCTCTCAGGCAGCGGAGTGATTACAAGAAGCGTGATGTTCATCCCCGGCGTTGAAAAAAAGAACGACGACGAGGCGAAAGGAACTACGGAACTGATGCGCGCGGCGTGCCTCTACGACACCGAAACCGCCTCGGAGCTCCTGAAGGCGGGAGCAGACGTGAACGCTGAAAACATCGACGGGCTTACTGCTCTGCACTTCGCCGCGAACTATTCCGAAAACCCGGATATGACATCCCTTCTCCTGAACGCTGGAGCGAACATCGACGCGAAGACCAAAACAGGGGTTACTCCCTTGCTGTTCGCCATCCGAAACAATCGCAATCCCGAAGTCATCTCCACTCTTCTCAAATCCGGAGCCGATTTCAAAACGAAAACCAACTGCGGTGAAACACCTCTTATAATCGCCGCAATGAACCGCTCCGAGGTCGAAATCTACTCCATGCTCCTTCAGGCCGGAGTCGATGTGAACGCGAAGCACAACGGAAACAGCCCCATCATGCTAGCCCTCGAGAACAATCGGGATTCCCGAATCATCTTGCTTTTCATAGATGCGGGAGCGGACGTCGACGCTGAAAACGACTCGGGAGAAACTCCTCTCATGCTCGCCGCCGGGTCCCGGATGGGAACAGAATCGACCGAGATGCTCCTGAAGGCCGGAGCAAACCCGAAAGCCGGAAATTCTCTCGGAGAGACTCCTCTTCACTATGCGGCGTCGCATTCGAACAATCCGAGGATGATATTCCTTTTGACAGATGCCGGAGGAGATATCGGCGCAGAAACCGAAGACGGCGGGAGCGTCCTTTTATACGCCGTCGCGAACAATTCCGAACTCTCCGTTCTTTCGGCCATCATCGAGGCGGGAGCAGAAGCGAATGCGGCCAACTCTTTCGGAGAAACGCCTCTCATGGTCGCCGCCATGTCCCGTTTGGAGACGGAGGCGACCATGATGCTCCTCGAGGCGGGAGCAGAACCGAACGCGTCGGACTGCCACGGAAGAACAGCTCTGATGTTAGCGGCGACCAATCCGAATGCGGAAGTCACGCGACATCTGCTGAAAGCGGGCGCCGACGCGCTAACTCTGCGAAGAGACGGGAGAACGGCGGAAATGATTGCCGAGGCTTGGAATTTGAATCCCGAGATTGTTTCTCTGCTCGCCGAGGCGAAACGCAAGACGGCGTAGAAGCCCCGTAACAAGGAATGGTGGCAGATAGCGGCCGTCTGCGAAAGGAACTGTTTTTTCGGCGCGAAGGAGTTCTTCTCGGGAAGAAATCCTTCGTCAGCCACCGCCCTTCTCCAGGTTTCCGATTTCCAGGAGCGCGGAGCGGAGCGCCTCGAAGGCCGCCAGCCTCCGCGCAACCTCCTTCGCCGCGAGTTCCGCGCGACGCCGGTCACCCTCAGCCTCGGCGATTTCTCTCGCGTCGAGCGTGGCCGCGAGGTCGGAGAGAAAGTTCTCCGCGCTCTCGGCCGCACGGCGGCGGAGAACCTCGTCGTGGTATTCGAAAACGAAGCCCGCGGCCGCGGAAGACGAAACGCTCTCAGAGGCGGCGTCGATGCCGGGAGCGCCGGACGCCCCGGTGAGTTCTTCGCCCTTGCGGCGATTCGGACGGGACGCATCCTTCATAGGGCCTCATCCTCCCTTCGACGCCATTATAAATCGTTTTTTCCCGGAGGGTTTTTCGGTTTTTCACTTTATGTTTTAATGAAAACATAAGCAGGCATGAGATGGATTTTTCGGGGAGGCGCCGTTTTCTCCACCCTTCCCGCGAAACTACACGAAACACGACGCTCACCGTCTCCCGGAGAGCGGAATAGTTAGGAGGAGTCATTGTGGTCGAAAATCTTTCAAAAAACGCTGCCGATGGAGAATTTCTGAACGCCTTCCGCCAGGATAGGACAGGCGTTTCTGATTTCCCCGGAATTTCGGACGTATCGACGCCGACGGCGGATTTCGATGCGCCAGGTGGAATAACGACGCTTCTTCGCAGAATCGTGGAGAACTTCCCGGTCGTCCCGGGGAAAAGGGTAATGGACAAGGCATGGACGACGAAAGCATTGATGAAAATCGACTCGAAATTGCCGCCTCCGTCCAAAGCTCCTAGAAAAGCCGTTTATTGCGGACGGGAAGGGATTCCGACGCTGCTCTATAAAATAGCCGCGACGCTCGGGATGGACGCGCCGGCCGAGCGTCGCGAGAACACCATTTTGAATCTCGTAAAAGAAGCCGCCGACAGTAAGGACTTGGAAAATACCATATCGGAATTCTGCAGTATTCTCGACGGGGCGGCCAACGTTTCGGCCCATGCCAATGCACATTTCAACATCAAAAAGCAACCGGAATTCAAAACGGCAAACTTAATTCTCTCGGCAGCGACGGCCTGTTTTCTGCTGGCCTGCAAATTTCCGTTCGACGGTATCCCGCTAACTGTTAAGACGGGCGTGGCATCACTCGACTTGAACGACTCCATGACGGTCCGCGACGCTCTATTTCATATCCAGTTTGCCGTCGACGAGGCTCATTCGGATGCACCTTTGGATTTATACGAACTACAGACACTGCTGTCGGGCGAGACACAACAGGAAGAAGAGCAAGAACAGCAAGAACAGGGAGACGAGAACGGACAACAGGAGACTAAAGAAAAGCAAGCCGAGAAAAAAATTGTAGCCCATAACGATATGGGAGCGATGGAGAATCTGGTGACTGGGCTTTTGACCCGAGGGAGCCACGAGCAAAACATGACCCGATATCCCGAGATAGAGCTCTCGACCCTCCATGAGATGGGCTTCAACTCAATCAGAAATTTTAATCGGTCTCTCTTCGCCGACCTTTCGTTTCTCCCATCCCCTGAAGGAGTTCTTGAGGAAATCCGTAAACACGCCCGCTTCGCGCTTTGGCCGGCCGTCAACGAAGTCTACTGGAAGGAAGGGCCTTTGCGCAGGGTACGGCTTCTACCTCTGCCGACAGGACGGGTGAGAGCCGCCGTCGAGATAGAGGGCGACGATGCGCTCCGCGTCTTTCTGCGGGAGATTCCGAGAAGAGAAGACGACGAAGAGTGGCGGTTTATCGTCCATAATTACACGCATGAAGAAGCTCGGGGATACAAGGACCCGATATGCGCTGCCATAGAGGCTCTGCGGGTCTGCGTCGTCGCCAAGGACCGCAAGATAGCTCCGGGAGCGAAGCGCAGAGTTCCGACCGGCCTCGTCCGGGCCAGGAACATGCCTCGCAAAGGAGACGTGGTCATGCACTACGTTCCGAGATTCATCCCCCTGGGCGGAAATACAACCGGAGGGACGAACAGTATTCCTTCCGTCTCTCTCGAGCGTAAAGTCGGTTCGTGTGCGGTTATAGGCCATCTGCGCCAAATACTCCAGACGCACAAGGCTTCGGACGAGTGCAGAGCCGCAGCCGCCGCGGCCGGGATACCGCTGCCCGAGTACGGACAGACGTTCGTCCGTCCTCATACAAGGGGCGATGCTGAGGACATTCCGCTCGTCAAGATGCGGATGAGCGTTTCGAAGTGAAAATCCACTTTTACCAACCGGCATTGCCCGGAGAGCATGTTCTGCGGGATTGGGAGCGGACCGGTCCGCTCCCAATCCTCCTCCAAATACGCAATGACCCACACCTGCCGGTCCGAGCAACTTCTGCTCGACATTCTGCGAACGCTCAGAATTCCCGTATTTCCTTCGGGGAGCCGCACCGCGATTCCGCGAGAGCGTTCGCAGGATTGAATTTTGATGCCCATCAGCTCCCACGATAATTGCGAGAGAGAATCGAAGTCATTTTTGAAAACTTCTTAGCCCGGCATCATCTTGCAGGTCTACGAAATCCACTCCCTCGCGACCTGATATTCGGGGGGAAATCCTTCCTCCGGGTCTGAGACCGCGACGAGCTCCACCAGCGTCCCCTACGAAGGAGTTTCGGCGGAACATGCGCGCACCTCTTTTTCCGGAAACGACGTCTCCATCAAAAAATATGGTGGATAAGAACATCGTCTTTTCTTTCATCCTTTTGTTACTGCCGATAGCCCTCACGAGAACGGGCTTCTCCTTTTTTCCTCACGGTTCAGTAGGAGCAGCCGTACGACGGTGCGCCTGCTCCGGCGCTCAGCCTCCCTCATACCGGAACAAAAAATCTTCGCGCATCGGCGGCGAGACGTCCATGCTCCTCCACCGACAACCGAAGGTCTTCAAGCCCCTCTTTCAGTCTCCAGCAGGCGGGGACAAAGATGAAATCGCAGGCGACATTCTCGTCGCCGAACTGCGAATACTCCTTTTCCGAGAGAAACACCTCGTACTCGTTCTCTCCCGTCCATCGACTGGAAGGAAGTCCGCGCACCCATAAGGACAGTCCCAGATATTCCTCCCGCGACATCCCGCACGCCCAGAACGCCTCCGCGTGTTCGTAGAACGCTTTCGCGTCATCGCTCAGCACCCCGTATTCCTCGTCCGAAAGGCTGTCGAGGAACATGAAGCTCCCGAATCCGTCGAATCTGCGGCCCTTTTTCTCTCCGTCCACCATGCATCGCCCCTTCTCGAAAGCACAAATCAGCTACCGATACAATTCTGCCGGGACAAGAGGGGGAAAACAGGTTGAACACCTTTCGACGGACCATTCTTCGGGAAGCTGCTGGAGAGCGGACCCGTCGCTCTCCAGCAGCCGCATCGACAGTGGAGCCTTATTTAGGAAGGCTCCTTCGGTAATTCGCGGAAGAGCGCCTCATTCTCCTGTTTATTCCGGGGCTTCGAAGCAAAGAAAAATACGCTGCATCGCGATTCGACCGGACGAGAACCGCCATCTCTCCAGGCGCTCGTCCCCGAGTCGAAAATGATGAAAAGTTTTTCCGGGAAAACGCGGACTCAAGAGCGTCTTCTGCGGCGTACGGCCGAAAGGGGTTCGTCGACGTCGACCGTGAACCAAATCTCCGCTTCCGGATACCACCCTCCGCCGTCGACCCGCGAACCGAGGTTGAAGCGGTACTGCCGCGCGACGATACGTCCGCCGTCGACGTGCGCGCCGTCGTCGTAGACCCGTCCCATCACTATCTCAAAACCGCTTTTTCGTGCTATGGCCTCCGCCACGCACCGGCTCGGTTCCGCTCCCTCTTCGAGAAGCGCGTATTCCGGCTCTTTCCATTTCCCTCTACCCCAAGCGTTGACCTTGATTCGTTCGCTCATGCCGCATCTTCCTTTCTTTCGCGATGATATGTCGGGCGGCAATTCTGCTCCGCCGCCTCTTCCAATTTTCACTTCTCATGAAGCATGCTTCTCCGACGCGCATATGGAACCCGCAAATACCTGTAAACACAGGATTTATAAGCGTATGAAACCAGCATAGCAACTTCGCTCAGGGTCTAACTACCCCCCCTCGAAAAGTCTCTTTTTTCAGAACAAAAATCATATCGACCTCCCTTGACATACGTTCAAAACTCTCTACGATATCCGGGACAATCCCCGTGCATGCTCTGATTTCATGCATATAAGGAGTGTGGATGTTTTGACTGCTATCGACGAAAAACTTCTGAATGCCTGCAAAACGGGCGATGCTAAGACTGTGAAGGCACTCCTCCACGCCGGAGCGGACCCGAACGCCCGAAACCTCCACGGTACGACGGCTTTGATGCTCGCGGCCTCCAACGACAGGACGGGCTCCGAGTCGGTGGAAGCTCTTCTCAAGAAAGGCGCGGACCCGAACGCTAAAAACGGAGATAATACGACGGCGCTGATGCTCGCTAAAAATACGGCTTCGGTCAAAGCCCTCCTTGATAAAGGAGCCGACGCGTGCGCGAAAGACGACAATGCCTGGACCCCCCTCGAGAACGCCCTCGACAATGAAGACGCGGAATCCGTTAAATTGCTTCTCCAAGCGGGAGCGGACGCGAACGGAAAGAACACCGACGGGTCGACGCCGCTGATTTTCGCGGTCGTAAAGAACGACGTGGCGTCCATCCGGGCACTTCTGACAGCGGGAGCGTCAGTGAATGGAAAGGGCCGCAACGGCGTGACGCCTCTGATGGTCGCAGAAACAACGGAGACGGCGGAAACGCTTCTCGAAGCCGGAGCGGACACTGAAGCGGAAGACGGCGGCGGAGCCACTCCTCTGATACACGCGGCAAGAAAAGGAGCGACGCATATTTTGGAAATCCTTCTCGCCGCCGGAGCAAATCCGGATGCCCGGGACAAAAGCGGGAAAACGCCCCTGATGTTCGCGGACGCGGAGTCGATAGAGCTTCTCCTCGACAAAAGGGCGAATCCGAATGCGCGGGACAACGCCGGAAACACGCCGCTCTTGCACGCAACAACGGGGGAAGCCGTCGTTGCGCTTCTCGAAGCCGGAGCGGACGCCTCGATTCGGAACAACGACGGGAAGGACATGTTCGATTTCGAATTCGATAACAACACCTCCTGGAAAGTTCTGGATTGCAAAATCCCGATGCTCTTCTCCGAACTTGAGAATCGGGTGCTGGTATTCGGAGGAGTGGACGAGAAGGCTTATCACGCCGCGGTCCAGTCCCCTCTCTACCGTGCTTTAAGTCCTTTCATCGGGAAAAAGAGACCGTTTTCCAGAAAACTGCTGAAGTCAAAGAAAGCACTTGAAGATTGGCTATTCAAAGTCGATGTCGTTCTCAAAGCGCTTCAAGACCCTTCACCACGCGACGGAAACTTTTTGTTCTGAAGTGAGCGTGTGAACGAAGGGATTCAAGACGTCCGCATATCGGTTCTCGAGACACTCGATACTCGAACCGAGAGGACGCCGTCTTTTTTTCAATGAACGGACGCAGGGGGCGCGCATGCGCCCACCTCATGGGAATCGTTCCACCCGAGCCGCGCCGAGGAACGCTCCTTCGCCCAAGCCCGTCCGACCGTCTTCATACAAAGAGACAGGAACCTCGAAGCAATAAAGGGCTATGCTTCCTCTCCTCCGGGAAGAAACTTTTCCGGTCATTCCGCGGAGAAAAAAATTTCTTCGAGCAAAAAATGAAAGGCACTTGTCTTGCCCTGAACATCCTTGATATCGTCTCTACAAGGATGTTTTCAAGCATGGGCGCCGCAGTGGGGGCGTCGGGAGGAGCCGTTTAAAAAACACGTTTTACGGCGGTTGCGGAAGAAGCCGGGATTCTTCCGTTGAAATACGGCGTCGTCGCGGGAAATGCCGTTCCGACAGATGGTGAAAGGGCGCGTTTTCTTCTCCGATTACGATTCGCGCGGAGTTGCAGCGGAAATTTTTTCCAACCCCTATTGTTTAACGAACCCGTTCCGTGCGACCATCGAAGTGTTTAAAAAAACGACTGGAGGAATTGCAGATGAGCGAACTGGAAAAGCGCGTATTCATTGCTGAGGACGCACGAGGCGACCGGACAATGGAGGAGAAGACGATAGTCATGACGAACGTATTCGCCGGAAAACCTCCGAAGAGCTGGGAAGAAGAGCTGAAGCACTTTTGCGCGCTTCCCTCGTCCTGCATCACGGAGAAAATGTTTTTCGCAGAGGACTCCGAAGAGGTCACCGGGGGCCGGGCTCTCTTCGACAACGGACTTCTGGACAAAAACAACATCCGGGGGTGGATGTTGAAGCCTGTCGGCAACAATGATAAACTTCCGTACGAAATTCTGCAGGATGGACTCGTCCCGGAGCACATAAACGACGATATTCTCCTTTCCGTAATCTCCTGCCCCGCAAAGAACGCAAAACGTTTCTCGAAGCTGACCCGGAGGAGAACCGTGGCCTCCGTGCTCGCCGAAAAACAGTTACTTTCGAAAGAAACGGCGCTGCGTCTTCTTGGAGCATACGCCGCGACAGACATCGCTCCCTTTCTCGACGAGTGCGGAGTGACGCTGAAGGATACGGCCTTATTGGACGAAGTCCTGAACACGCAAAACTGTAACGGCACAACAGTCGCAATGGCGCTGGCGGGAGTTGGAATGCTCCCCGAGGAGAAGTTCGACGACTACCTAGGCGTTATGAACAATAATGGCAACACGCTGCTTCACTTCGCGGCTTGCTTCGGAAGCTTGCCGAAGCGGTTCACATCGGACGAAATGATGTCCTGCCGCAACGAAATAGGATTCTCCGTACGGGAAGAGCTTCTGCTTTCCAAGCTTCGTTCGGATAATCTCGGAGCCGAAGAAGAGACGGAACTTCGGGAGGCTCTTCTGCGCCCGTTAGGTAGCTGGGGCATAGATACGCTCGGTCTCCTTGTTCTGTCGAACGACCTCGGTACAGCGAAACTGCTTCCTACCGACATAATCGTCCAAATACTGGCGGGGAGAGAATCCGACGGCGATGATAGAATGCCCTTCCAACAATTCCTAAACACTCCCCATCATCAAGGTTTCGGCGAAATACTCACCGAGGAGGTTCTGAACTCGGAATGCGAGGCGTCCGATTGTTTTGGAAATAAAGGACGAACATTCGGAGAGGTGTTTTTCCTGCATATTTACAACATTGAGCATAACGGTTTTTTCTTCTTCAACCCGACTTGTCTTCTCAATTCCTCGGGGAATATACCGTCGGGGTTGACGGAGAAAACGCTTATGCTGGGTGCGGACCGGAAGCTCCCGCTGGCTGCGGTGGTATCGGAAATGCTGCCCTTGCCACCCCTATCTCGCGAGATTCTCTCGTTGAGACTTGGAGAACAGGCCATAGAATTTTTACGCCTCGACCACCCCTCTTTACTGGCTCATTTTCTTGCGTCCCGCGGAAAATTTCACGAGGCGATGGCGGACATGCTGCCCGAAGAGGACGACATCGGTAATTCGCTGGCCTTCGTCGCAGCGAAAGCGCTATGCCTCCCCGACAATCTCCTCACGAAAGACGTTCTGCTGATGAAAGGAGCCGATGGAAAAACCGTCGCATCGGTGCTCGCGTTATCCGGAAAGCTTCCCGAGGAGTTCATGGACGACGAAATTGTCGAACTTGTGAAGGAAGACCTCCTCAAATATTACGATAAGGAGAGGCTCAGCAGGATAGTTGCTTCCCATCGTTCCTTCGAAAACGTGGAAGAAGCGGCAGATGCAGTCGCTCTAGTCCAAGACATCGACGACGAGAGATATCTCAGAGCAGTTTCTTATCTCGAGAAAACGCTCGGAGAAGAGAGTTCGACGGTCTTACGGGAAGCGCTTCGGAAAATCGTGGACATCGAAGCTGCGAAGCGAATTGTCCTTCGAACAGTGGAACGCGACCGAAATCACGAAAATCCGAAGTTCGTCCCGGCAGTCGAGATGCTGGGAAAGCACCAAATCCAAATTGAAAACTTTCTGCTCGAGGATAAAAAGGCCATACTCGGATATTTCGATGAAATTCTGGCAAGTTCCCACGAAAACGGTTCCTGCGAAAACACCTTCCCTTGCGACGACGGAGAGCCGTCTCCGGCGGAGGTCACGCTTGAGGCTTTGAGAATAGTCTCTATCCTGGAATACAACAACTACAAAAGAGAGGGAGTAGACCCGGAGACGCTCCGAAGCTTCATTCTGAAACCAATCAAAGCCTTGTTCAATATTCAAACCTCCATGCACATGGTTCTTTCAGTGTCCGATAAAGGGGAAGCGGACGCGAAGCGCTACCTCAGAGAATCGGTTCGAAAACTCGCCGAACAAAGCAGGCGCGAGTGGGAATCGCGGCCCGTGTCGGCGGTGATTGACGAAGAGGAAGAAATCATGATGATGATGTAGGTGGCCATTCTCCCCCTCGTAACGCCGCCGCTTTCGCGGCGGCGTTTTCATTTCAAAGCGACGACCTTCTTTGGTCCCGCAGAGTCCTCGTCCGTTTTCAACCTTCTCCCGTCAATAGGGGAACCGTCGTCGACCGTTTTTTTCCGCACCTGTTCCTCCGTTTCTGCTATTCGTCCCATAATACGGTGCGCAGCGCAGAATTCATCCGATGAACCGAAGACGCAGGAACTCCGGCGATTCAACCCCGCGTTCGGCTTATTCCTCCGGGCTCTCCAAGCCTTCGACGGGAAGAGAACGGTTAGCCTCGGCAGTAGCGCTCCCCGTACTCCTCGGGAAAGCGCTCCTTCAAATAGTCCTTCAAATTCCTTGAATCGTCCGCCAGACTATCCCGGTATTCGAAGAGTCCCATCATGGTCTTGTGAACTTCAATCGGGTCGATTCCGTACTGCACGACAAGCCGCATCGCCATCTCGTAAGCGTATAGCCTGCGTTCGAGAAGCCCCGCCTTCTGCATATGCATCATGCAGGCCCCTTCGGACATGCCGTAACCTTCGCCCGCACCTCTGACGTCGGGCCAGTCGATGAGCGCGACCGGGGGCAATTCAGGTTTCTGTTCCCAGTTCCAGCAGACCATAGTGTTCCTCAACGTTCTTCCATGTTCCTTCACCACGACGAATTCCTCCTTTTCCTTTTTTCCTTGTGCTGCAACACCGACTCGGAGGCCCCATTTCCGCCTTCCCGGAAGACGAAGGACTCGTTCCCCAACGAACGCGACTCCTGCTCCGAGCTTCAATGAATCCGGGATGCGCGCAGTCTTTTCGGCGGAGCGCTCTCACATCATGGGGATATCGGACTCGTACCCGGCTTCATCGGAAGCCGTCGCCGCCGGGACGACTTCGGTTTCGAACCGGAAGTTTTCGAGAGCTTTCTCGGCCTTCGGATATCCTCGGACATGACGGCACAGCAATTCCGAAAGACGCAATGCCGCCTTAACGTCGAGAAGACCGTCTGCATGGCGCTTTGAAAGATTCTCCAAGACCTCGGCAAGGAATCCGCCCATCTCGTCCTCGTTTTCGAACAGATTCGCCGCGAAACAGCCTTCCGCCGAGGCGCCGGCCGCCAGAAGAACCGCCGCGACGTCTGCGAGCCGCTCTTCCACGGCCAGCTTCAGCGCGGATTTCCTTCCGGAGGACGCTTCCGCGTCCATCTCCGTGCCGAGCTCCACCAACAGTTCGATTCTTTCGAGCGTCCGGCGGCGGACGGAAAGATGCTGCTCGTCTCCGGCGGCGTCTCTTCGAGGAGGCAGGCAGCAGGAAAGGAAATCGACATATTTCAAGAGGAGGGTTCTTCCTCCCGGAGAAAGATTCGGGTCGGCGCCGAGTTCGACGAGAAGGCTCGCGACCGACTCGTCCCAACGCTCCACTGCAATGCTCAACGGAGTGTCCCCCAGGTTCCCCCGCGCATCGACGTCCGCTCCCCGCTGAACGAGAGTCAAAATGGCGTCCGCATCGCCTTCCCGCGCCGCTTTCAGCAGTTTCTCGTCTGCTTCCCGCATGTCGACTCCTCCTCGTATTATTAGTCTCATGACAATAAAGGCTCGCAGATACCAGACAGCGAGTGACTATTTTCAAGAACTGCAGATTATTTCTCGAAAAACCTGGAACAGTGATTTATTCCTGTCTTACGAGATTTGCTCCGAGTAGTGCGAAAGCCGTGTCCGCCGTGTCTTACGACACCCCGGACACGGGAACTTTCTCCGAGAGGGTGAAACATACCATGAATGGATGACTTCCGGCGGAAAGCCCGAAAAGGCGACCAACGGGAACGCTCCTCTCCTATTTTCCCGTCGTACAAGGGTTCTCCCGTCCTCCCTCCCGGCACCCGCGAGCAGGTAGCGGATGTCGAGCCTCGTTGCCTTATCACCCATTTTTCGAACCATAATACTCACCCTACCAGCAGGGTGATATTCCCATCGCCGTCGTCCTTTTCCGGCGCGACTCTTCGCACTACGGGCGTTATGCCGTCCGGTCCCGTCTTGTCGGCATTGACGATTATCGGCGGTATCCAGTGATACACCGGCACTCTCTTTTTTTCGGTCGTTCCGGTCGTTCCGGAAACCTCCGCGTCTCGGGGCCCCCGCCAGTATTTGTGCCAGTGTCCGGAGCGGTTGTGCGGAGATTTGGGGGTGCCAGTCCCCGGATTCGAGCATACTGCAGGAGCTGTCGTGCGTTGGTGCCGAAGTATCGCACCGACGCGATATCCCACTTCCGCGACGACCGTCTTGACCGGGCCTTTGGCGGTCTTGAGGGCGCTTTTCCGAGTGCTGTACGATTGGGGTTCCGGCGTCGCACGTCGCTCGGACGCCAGAAGGTCAGGATGCGGCGAGGCGATGTAAAGCATGGAGGAAATGATGGCGGTGGCAATCTTCCGTGTGTCCAGCACCTCGTCCAGGAGACCGTCGAGCGGACATTCCGCCAGCCCCGTGGGAGGTATGCGGCCGACAACCTCGTCTCGAAGTATATTCTCGGGTTTTCGAAAGCCGTTTTCCTCGGCGTACGTACGATATCTCTCGCGTGTCGACTCGGTCCGGGAGCGCCACAGAGCGCCCGCTATATAGCTTTCGAGAGACACGCAATCATGTGCGCCCGCGCTCAGCGGCAGAATGCAGGGCTGCTGTACCACACGGCCGTCGACGAGCGTCGATATTATCGCGACGATGACGGTCCCTCCGTCCGCCGAGCAGAAGGGCTGCGCCAAATAGCCGAGCATGAGTCTCTTTTGGAGCGCGAGCGGCTCCGGAAAGTCCGCCGTTATGCACCAGCCCGGCAGAGAGAGAAGAGCTTCGGCCGGCGGCATATACTCCAGCGGCGTCGCCACGAGTTCCGCGACAAGCCTCTCGTCCATCTTGTAGACCGTGCGCGTGGCCCGCCACGCTGCGGTCATGCTCACGGTCAACAACGTGATTTCGGCGTGAAACGGGTCGCGGTCGGCGTCATGGAAGCGGTGGTCGCCTTTGGTGTGCCCGCATCCAGGACAGATATAGCCCTCCATTATGCCGGTCCAAGCCTTCGAAGGAAGATACGTCCACGCCGGGATGGTCTTTATAAGGCGGTGGCGCTCCAAGGCGGCCTTTTCCCATATCCCCTTGTACAGCGTCTCCGCAGTTCTCTCCATCGCGCGCACCACGGTGAGCATACGCGGCTCGGAGCGGCACTTGTCGTCGCAAAGCGATGCGAGGCGCGGCGTAAGGTGTTCGTAAAATCTCATGACGTCTCCTCCCTTTTTCAGTCCCGCTCCAGCGCTCCGCTACCGAAAGACGGTGGCGCGGCGGGACGGTCTCCTTGTTCTCCTCTTCAATGCTGTTTCTGGGCGCTTCGACGAGCGATTCCAGAACCGCCTCCCGCGTCGCCTTCGAGTCGAACTGCTCTCCAAGGCAGCTCGCAACGGCCTTGTACTGCGGGAGTCTTCTGTCTTCGACGCCGACTTCTTTCAGCGCGAAAAAGCGACGGAGTCTTCGTGCGGGCTCTTTCCCTTCTTCTTCCGTCCCGCCGCCTCAAGGAGGCGCGCGCAGTCCGCGTGGCCGTTCGCGACGGCCACAATCAGCGCGGTGTCGCCGCTTCTGTTCTTCGCGCTCGCGTCGGCGCCCGCGTCGAGAAGAACCTCCGCGCAGCTCTCCTGACCACGGGCGATAGTCTTCATTAGAGCGACGCCGTCCGGCTCAGCGCCGTTTCACAGGTCCTTCTCGACAGCCTCCGAGTCTCCCATCAGGATGACCTCCATCAACCGGTCGTTCTCAACCTGTATTCTGAAATAGTTTTCCCCTCTGCTCATACCGCATCATCCTCCCGATTTTTGTTTCTCAAAAAACCCTACCAACTTTCACAACACCTAAACAAGACGACTTCGCAAAAAAGATGAAAAGATTCCGCGGAGCGACGCATATCACTCCGCTTCTTGGAAAAGCGCGCGCTTTTCGTTTTTTCTCTCCGGAATTCATCTCCCGACGAAACCAAACTCCGAAAAGACCGAGTCTGAAAAGACCTTACCAACCCTTCGGACACCTATACAAGAGGGGAAAGAATAGATTTCGTAATTTCCATGCTTTCGCCGGGATTTCTACCTGAAAAGATTCCGGAATCTCTACGATAGTTCATGTCCGGCGCTTTACGCTCGAAAAGGTGAAACGGCCTTTTCTCAGCGGTACGAGGGAACCGCGCGGAATCCTCCTTCTCCGGCGCGCTGCGAGCACCCGCCCCGGCTCGCTTCAATCCCCTCGACCTCAAGCGTTCCCCCTGATTCGTCCGCTCATGTCGCCCATCATCTTCCCCGTTTCGATTTGGATTCGCTCGACCTCCGGTCTTCAAGTCCTTTCCCGTTCTTCCGAAAAACACATCATTCAAGGAAAAGCGGCGGGCATCTTGCTTCACGACGACATTTCCAGCGTAGCAAGCAGTCAATGCGCGTAACAACCCCCCTTGAAAAGAAAGTTTTTTCAGATATATGCTCTACCGTTTCTCGGCTCGGCGGCGAAAAAGCCTCATAGTCACCCTCCGGCTGCTTTCCCGTATCTCGGTGAGGAGGAGGAAGGTTGTGTTATGATTTTTCTGCTGAATAAGCGCTGCTTGGGGTAATGACCGGTCGTTTTTTAAAGATGGCAAGTTAAATAATGACGACAATCCACTACGGGAGGTATTCAAAGACATGTTCGATGCCATTTGGATTCGGGGGAGCGGCAGAGAACCGAGAACCGTGCTCGACGCCAATTTCGCCCCATCCCGGCTCGGAACGCTCCGAACGCGCAACCGTGCGGCCTACAAGGGCATCTACGCACTCCTTATGGAGGAACAGACAAAAGACTGGCTCTCCGCGACGAAAATCGACTTCTCCAGCTACTTCTCCGAGTCGATAGACATCCATCACATCTTTCCCGTCGCCTGGTGCGAAAAGAACGGCATTCACAGAAACGATTACAACAGCATCGTCAACAAGACTCCTCTTTCTGGGCGTACGAACCGCATCGTCGGAGGAGAGGCGCCGACCAGATATCTGGACAGGCTCAAAAAGCACGCCGGAGTGGACGACGATGAGTTCGAGGCTATCTTGCGCTCCCATGCGGTGGACCCGGTGCAGATGTACCGCGACGATTTCAGGGGCTTTTTCGCCGACCGCAAGGAGCGTATTCTTCTGCGCATCGAGGCCGCCATGGGCAAGGAAATTCCGCGAGCCGAGACGTTCGAGGAAGGAGAGCCCGCTGTCGAGAACGAAGACGAGGACGAATGAACAATGCGTTCGGAACTGCGTGAGTCGAAAGGTCTAGGGAGATGATGCGTAAAGCGGCGAAGCTGCTCGCCATCGTTCTGCTCGTAATCCTTCTTTTCGCAGAAGCCGCCCCTCTTTGCTCGGCTCCCTACAACTACGAGGACCTCCAGGATGAACACGAACACTGGACTGAAAGAGAGATGGAGGCCGGCCCGGCTCAGGCGCGGAAGGAGAGGGCCGAAGAAGGCTCCTTCATACTTTGGATGGGGCTTCTTTTCTGGGGTTGGGTCTTCGGTCGGGGAATCATGAAGTCGATTCGTGAGACTCGGGGGAAGTCGGAAAGATATCCATAGTTTTCCCTCGTCCGTCGGATGAACGGAAGGGAGCCCCCCGCCGTTTATCCGTTCGGTGCGGGTGGAGGCAGGCGGATGAATCGGAGACAATCCGTATGAGACCTCACAGCTGGGCGAACAAGTTTTCGCCGAAGCCGCTTCCGGATTCCTCTTCGTCCGGCCCTGTCGACGAACGGGCGATACGGCCCTCCCCGACGGCTTTAACCACTTTTTTCATCGCGTCTTCGTCCTCTATGGACACACCGTTTCGGCAAAGTCGGTTCAGAAAGAACCCGGCGTCGATGCGACCGGTCATCAAAAGAGAAAAAGTCGACTTCGCGATTTCCGGCTCCCCCCATGGAAATCACCCTCAGCCGTCTTTCGACGAATCCTGAAAAACTCTTCCGGCGAAAAGGTTCCTCAAACAATCTTTTTCACGCGACGGGGGAGAGACTTGATGTCTCTCCCCCGTAAATTAAGCACCGCCTTTTTTTCGAGCGACGGTTCACTCCGCCCAGAGTCCCCGCCCTTCCTCCCGCGCGGTCCGATAGAGTTCCCGGAAAAGGTCGGCGTATTTCACGTTCGGCGGAATCGTGAGCAAGGAGGCGTACCCCGCTTCGACCATAATCGCGTTCAGCATTTTTCCGTCCTTCCAGACGTACGCCAGAACGCGGCCGTACCGGTCCTTCCTTCCGACGTCGAATTCAAGGACGACGGAATCGCCCTTCCGGACGAGAGATTCCATCTTCTCGGCCGCGCGCTTCCCCATGGCGATTATCGCGTCGACATCCCGCCCCTCCTCGTTCGCCTGGAGATTCGCCCTGTCGTTCATTCTGGACTCGGGAGTGTCTATTCCGATGAGACGGACGGAAACGTCCTTTTGGGAGCCGGGGATTAAGATGCGGATTGTATCCCCGTCCACAATCCTGGAAACGCTCGCATTCACGGTCTCTCCCGTCGGAGAGGACGGCGCCGGAGCGCCGGAAGCGGGCGCGGAAAGAGCCGCCGTAAATATGAACGCAAGCGCGACGACGGTTTTTACAAGTTTTCTCATGTTTTTCCTCCGAGGACCGGTTTAGGTTGGTTGTGCCCGATGCTTTTCGGATAGTTTTCTTTACTGCTCAAGCTTTTTTCTCGCTTTCGGTGCGCGTTAAGTATACGATAATAAATTCAATGCCGGTTCCGAGAGTAGTTGCCTATTCCCTCTCCTCCATCGCGACTGCATAGGGCAGGTCGGCAGGGAGACATCGAACCACTGGTTTCCGCGAAACAGGCTCAATAAGCACGTTCGAAGAGGATTTCCGCAATCGGAGTCACGCACTGCTTGGGGAGAAAGAATCGAAATCCGGCTCCGGCTCCCGATTTCCGCGGACCATCGGATTCCGCAGAGCGACTCGCCGCGCTCCTTCACCGCCGCCAATTTCCCCTTCCGAACCTTGTGAAACCGCATCCGTTCGTCTCCTCTTCAAACTCTTCTTCGTACTATTCCTCGAGGAGTCTCCCCGAGAGACTCCTCGAAAGGAGCTTCGCCGGAGTCGTTCCGCGGAGGATTCGCGCCCGTACCAGCGTGTCTGCGCCGATTCCGAAGTCGTCGTCCTCCCCGCCCGCGCCTCTTTCGACGAGCTCTCCGCATACGAGAGCTTTAAGAGCTTCGGAGGACAGAACGCCTTTCGGGAACCGCTCGGGCGTGCATGCGGCGACCAGGTGCGCGACCGTCAGGCCGTCCGTGGTGGACGCCGACAGAATCCGTTCGCTCATTCGCTCCCTGGGCAGGTTTCCGTGCCGCGCAAGCCAGTGCGCCGGAGTCTCCCCCCTGCGGTCGGCCGACAACAGCGTCTCGTCGTCGAAGACAAGCCGGCAGACCGGCCGCCTGGCGCATTCGAGCGCCACGGAACGGCCGAAGGAGTCTCCGAGCGCAATGATTTCGGTCAGCTCGGCCTCGTTCAGTTTGCGGGCGAAGTCCACACCGAGGCTTGCGCACCGGTGCGCGACCGAGCGGCCGCAGGCGTTCGAGACGCGCAGAACGGAGGGAGTCAGCCTCCCGGCGACGGCCAGCGAGAGGAGCTGCATTCCGTCGAGCATCAGACCGACGACGTCGCCGGAATCCGAAGCGAGGGAGAGTATCTCCGCAAGCTCTCCGTCGTCGAGGAGCGGGAGCCAGTCCGCCCGGCGCAGGACGCTCGAATGGGCGACCGACCAGCCGTCGGGGGTTTTTAGGCGGAGAACGTGGAAGGTCAGCTCGTCCGAGGGTATGGTTCCGTTTTCGACGAGGATGTGGGCGACGGTCTCTCCCTCGGAGTTCCGCAGGGAGAGGATGTCGATGTCGGCGAAGAGGTCGGGCGGGAATTCGCCCGACTCGGCCAGCGCGTGCCAGCGTGTTGCTTCTTTTTCGTCGAACATTTCTTCCCCGGTAAGTTCGATGTCCATTCGTGAAACCTCCTTTTCGGGCATGAATCCGCCGAGCAGCGTCAAGTCGGGATATCCCGTCTTTAACGGGACTCTCCCTCGTTCTCGGCGAAAAAGGCCGGAACGTCTTGAGTCCCGCCGGTTTCTTGGAAAAAGCGTTTCGGGAAGGCGTCAAGGCGGCGGCGGGCGGAGTCATGCCCTTCCGGCGCTTTTATTCGATGTCGGCTCCGGCTTCCGAGAGCGTGTTCGGCACCTCGGAGCCGGAGGTTGACATCGGGGCTTCATACAACGAAGGAAAAAGTCCGGAGATTTATCAGGAGATACGGACAGAAAAGCTCGCGTCACCCCCATATCTCCATCCGCAACCCTCTCGCGTCCAGCGGCGGGTCGTCCGGAATGCGCACCGCTTCGCCGCGGAGAATCCGCTCGGCGCTCCAGCAGGCGACGCACGCGTCGAAGGGATGAACCTCTCTGATTCTCTCCTGAAGATGCGGAGTCATCGCTCCGTCCACTTCACGGAGCTTCGGAAAGAGGCAGTACGACTGCAGCGTCAGCCCTGCCGCTCCGTTCAACCTCCCGGCCTCCTCGAAGGAGTCCCCTCCGAGAGCTCTCCGCGAGGGCGGCGGGAATACGCTGCTGCTTCTCTGTTTCTTCAGAAGAACGCGTGCGGCGGTGTCGCGCATCCCGCCTCCAGGCACCCCCTCGTCGAAAAGGCCAATCGGCATGTCCACAGCCGTCATCCCGGGCGCCGGGGCAATTCCTGAAACCTCCTCGAAAAACCGGCAGATACGCGTCTCCCTTTCTCCCGATTCGGGATTCAGAAACACCGCGACCCATCCCGCTCTGCATCCGTCGACTCCGGCAATCCATGCCACAATCCATCCATCCTCCCGTGCAAAGGGTCGGGAAGCCGGGCATCCGCGCCCGGCTCCCCGTGCCGGGGTCCTACTCCGTCACGTCCGAAGCCGGTTCAGTCTCCTCCTCGTCCACCGCGTCCTCGTCCGCCGTCAATAGGGGCGCAACGCTCTCCTCCACCGGAAGCTCTACGCTGTTCAGGCTGGAAGTGAACTTGTCGGAGCGGGTCCGGGCCGTTTTGAGCTTCTTCGCGGCCGTCTCGAGACCGTTCTGCGCGGATTCGAGAGCTCCGGTGAAATGCTTCCACTCCGTCTTGATTCTGTTCAGAATGTTCCAGACCTCGCTCGACCGCTCCTGGATTGCGAAGAAGCGGAAGCCGGTTCGGATGTTGTTCAGGATGGCCCAGAGCGTGGTCGGTCCGGCGACCATGACCCTGCAATCCCGGTGAATGTCCTCGACCAGGCTCTGACGCCCGACGACCTCGGCGAAGAGCGCCTCCGTGGGCAGAAAGAGTATTCCTATGTCGGTCGTCGCGGGAGGATTGAGGTATTTTCTGCAGATGTCCTCCGCGCACATCCGTATTCTTTTCTCCAAATCCTTGCCGGCCTTCTCGACGGCGGTTTTGTCGGCCTTGTCCTGGGCGTCGAGCAGTCTTTCGTAGTCGGCGAGCGGAAACTTCGAGTCGATTGGGAGCCATTTCACCGTTCCGTCCTCGGGGTTCGGAAGCTTGACAGCGAATTCCACGTTCTCCCTGCTCCCCGGTTTCGTCGCGACGTTCGTCTCGAACTGGACCCCCTCGACGAGAGCCTCTCTCAGAAGACTTCCCAGCTGCACCTCGCCGAGAATCCCCCGCTGTTTGACGCCCGAAAGCACTCTCTTGAGGTCGCCGACGCCGCTCGCGAGCGCCTGCATCTCACCGAACCCCTGATGGACGACCTCGAGACGCTCGTTGACCAGTTTGAACGATTCGTCGATGCGCTGCTTGAGCGTCCCCTGAAGCTTCTCGTCGACCGTCGCGCGAATCCGCTCCATGTGGGCCGCGTTGTCCTCCTGCATCTTTCGGAAACTCGCCTCGAGCGCTGTTTTGAGCTCCTCCATCTTTTTCTCGTTCCCGGCGAGGTCTCCCTTCTGAACGGAGATGAAATTCGCCATCGTGCCGCTCAGCTCGTCCCTCGACGCCTTGACGGAGCCTTCAAGACCCGTCCGCATCGCTTCGAGAAGCGCGCTCATCTCCCTCCTCTGCTCGGAGGACATCGAGTTCTGCTCCGTTCTGTTCCGGGAGATTTCTCCCTTGAGCATCTCCTCGGCGCGCGAGAGCGCCTTCTCCAGCGCGGCGAAACGCGCATCGAGAGCGGCCGGGTCGCTCCGCATTCTTCCGGCGACAAGCCCCGGCAGGATAAAAAGGACGACAAAGACCACGACGAGCGACGATACCACGACGACAATGCTGTTCAAATCCATCAGCACGACATCCTCCCTTTACGATTCGCCGGACGGGTCCGGCGAATATGGTTTCATCACGAATTCTCGGATTCCTCGGTCGAAATCCCGACTGGAGCCCGTTCCGACAATACGGCCGTCGCAACCTCCCTGAAAGTCTCGTACTCGGCGGAGAAGAGCCCGCTCGAACCGGCGGGAAAGGGGCGCGCCGAGACGTGGTAGTGGGCGAAACTCCATAGTTTGAACGAGAGCTTCTCCGCCAAGCCGTCCAGGTAGTCCGAGAGCGGGTCGTGCTCCATTCTCCTTCCGGTGTGCGCGAATGCATAGTGCTCCTCCAGCAGCTTGTCGCACGCGCGGCTCGGAGCGACGTGGGTCCAGACAAGGTCCACGTTCCAGCCGCGCTTCTCGAGGAATTCGATTCCCCGCTCCCGTTCCTCCCGACTCGGATTCTCGCGCTCCCACCAGTCGACTCCCGGGGTCCGGACGCTTTTGTCGACGCTCCGTCCCCCTCCGAAAGCGAAGCAGTAGAACCCGGCGACATCGTAGACATAACCGCGCCTGAGGTGATAAACGCCCTTGGCGGCGACACCGACGGGTCCGCCCCACCGCTCCTCCGAAGGAAGCGCGTCCAGGAGGTCGAAATTCTCGTGGTTTCCGTCCACGAATAGGGTCGTCCACGGCATGGCCGAGAGGACGTTCAGACAGCGGCGCTCCTCGGGAGTCGGCGGATTGTGCCAGAACACCCCGAAGTCGCCGAGCACGACGAGGAAATCGTCCTTCGAGAGGGTCTCCCCCTCCGGAAAGAGGCGTTTTCCGAGCCGCGCATCGGAGACGTCCCCGTGCAGGTCGCCGGTCAGGAATATCCGTTTTTCCATGAGATTCACCTCCGGAGAGAGTTTTTGCTCCTGAAAAGAGAATACCACAATCGACGGAAATAGTACGCTCAACAGAAATCTCTTCCGGCGCAAGGCAAGAAGAAAAAACATCCGCATCGCGTTCTATACGTTACAATGGGAGCGTTGCCCCTCAGCTCTACGGCGTATCCATTTTTTTGTTTCGCAAGGAAGGGAGAGATTCCGAATGGACCTCAACCGCTTTCAAAGGCAAGGCTCGATATCGAACTCTCATGTCGGCCGCGATTTCGAAACGGTCGCGCAGCTGTATTTCAAGACTCTCGGCATCGGCTTGACTCCGGATTTTCCCGTACCCGTGGGGGTCGACGGCAAAGAGAAGAAAAAACGGAAGTTCGACCTCGGCTCGCAATCTCCTCCGATATTGGTCGAATGCAAGTCGCACAAATGGACCGACGGCGATAATATTCCGAGCGCGAAGATTACCGTCTGGAACGAGTCCATGTACTACTTCCATCTCGCTCCGCCCGATTTCAGAAAGATACTGTTCGTTCTGAGGGATTACAGCGCGAAGCGCGGCGAGTCGCTGGCCGAATACTACGCGAGGCACAACGGGCATCTCGTACCCGACGGGGTGGAGATTCTTGAGTACGACGAGGAGGACGGAGCGGTCCGCGACGTTCTCGGGAAAGCATGAGGAAGCGCGCCGGAAAAACCGCGTCGGAGCGTGGCGCCGTCTTGCACCAAGACTTTTGCCCGAACATGAAGACCCGCGCGACTCCGGTCGCTCCTGTTCAGCCGGAGGAAGCGCCGGAATCGGAAAACGGGAAGGATTTCCGCTGCGCGAGAAACTCGTCCAAGTCCGTGCTCGGTGCAGCCTTCCTTCTCCTCCCGCGAACCCGAGGCGGAAGAGAAAGATGATGTCATCGAAGGCCGAATTGCGATTTGGTAGTCAACCTTCCGTTTTCGAACATCGCAATCATATTGGAGCCGTTATTGTTCTCCCATCCGTACATGACGATTGTATAGCCCCCGGAAGAAGTTCTGCTAATCTCCGAACCGCGGGAACCGACGGCTCTCGCGACATCTTCGTAGGACATGCCGTCTCTTAACCGGTTGTATTTGGACATGGTTACCAACCGGGATTCCGAAGAAGAGGAAAACGAGGAGGAGGAGGAAGAATTGGACGCGAACGGGTTTTCCATGATTGAATGAATTTGGAAGGATACATAGAATATCCATATCAGCCCTATCGCCGCAACAACAACGGCCGCCTTTCCGAGTTTTTCTTTTTTGTACACAGAGATGCAGCTCAGCACGAGAGCGACGGGAACCAGAAAAATCGCCGCGAAATAAGGGACAAGAAGTCCCACCGCTCCCAAAGCCAGAGCGGCTATGCCGAAAACCGACGTGTTGGCCGCTTTGCTTTCGTCCGCCGGGTTCTCCGACGTTGAGGACTTCACGCTCTCCGTGGGTGCGGCTTCCGACAACGGTATGCCTTTATTGGTTTTCAACAGATTTATCCTTTCAATCACATCTTCGTTTATTCCCCCCTTGATTATCTTGCTTTCCCATTCTCTGCACAGGCTTGAGTCGATGACCCCCTTCGCTGCGAGCTGCCGCAGTTCCATGATGATTTCGGAGACGGTGGGCCTCGACGAAGGACCGGACGGCGCTTCAGGCTGGGTTTTGCGGGTTGCTTCATCTCCTTTTCGGATTTCTATTTCCCGCCTCTTGAAAACCGCCATCTGCTCGATTATTTCATCGGTGACGCCTTCCCGCACCGCTTTCGACTCCCATATCTTTCTTTCGTCGGGAGCAATCACACCCTTTTCTTCGAGATATTTGAGCTCTCCGATAATATCGAACGCTGAAATACCCGCCATGAGAAACCCTCCTCATATGCTTTTTTCAGGCGCGGGCCGGCCGCTACCCCGCACATTCCGCTACCTGTATCGCCGGCAAGGGCCGGTCCTGCCGCCCGCTCGAAAGAGCCGCATGGAGTCCGGTCTTTCGGCGAGGGGGCCTGCATTGGATTGCGCGGCCCTTCTTTCGTAAGAGTTCTGCATAGGCGCCTCAATTCCCTGCATCTCACCTCCGCTTATCCTGCGAAGTGCTCCGGTCTCTCGAACGACCCGCGCTCTCGTACCGGCGGACCTTTCGAATCGTGAGCGTCGCGGTTTTCGCCGGAAGCGGTTCTCGGCGCCGGGGAAGGGAGACCGTCGCCCGAAGAAAAAAATGTTCCGGACGGAGGTCCGCCTTTTGTTATGCCCGCAAACCGGCCGTTCATGAAAAAGATTTCCAAAACGAAAAGAGGGACGAAACAACGCGCCCGCCGGCATCGGTATCGTCCTCTTTGTCCGCCTTGCACGCCCCGCACGGGTTTTCTTGAACACCCCTCTCAAAGGAGTCTCAAAAAGGTCATTTTTGGACGAAATCCGCAAAACGGGGCTATTTGAGAGAGATTTTCCTGTATGTTCCTTTTTACCCGTGTAACCCGTGCAATACTGATGAATACTCATTTTGACGGCGTGTTTTTAACTGTTTCGATATCGTGCTTGCCGTGATTGATTGGCACGGACGACGCGAAGCATCCGAGCCAAGGAAGAGCGGGGCGTGTTCGGGGAATGTCAGGATTCACTCCCGGACGTGAAACTGAACGCAGGAGCGAACAGCAACACATCGAGGCGTCCTCCCATTTTTTTCTTCGGGCGACGGTTTCCCCCCGCCCCGGCTCCCGCCGGACGCCCCCGTCAGCAGTCGTCCTCCTCGTCCATCAGGCCCAGCTCCTCCGCGAGACTCGCGGCATGGTCCTCCTGCGCCATCTCCGAGAGCGTCTCCATCAGGTCGTCGGCCACGGCGTACGTAACCTCATCCTGGTCGACATCCGGGAGCGACAGCGCGTTCGCCATCGACATGGCGATATCCTCCGCCGTCTCCTCTCCCTGAGGAGTCCTCCACCAGAGCGCCTGACGCACCAGCTCGGAAAACCCCTCCGTCTCAATCGTCAGCAGGTCGCGGACAGCGTCCTCGGCCGACTCCTCCCGTCCCCGACCCGGGTCGAGGTCCAGACCGAGCTCGGCGCCGAAATCCGACCACAGGCTTCCTTCTCCGGGCCGGTCGCCCTCGCAGCTTTGGAGGTGCTCGACGAAGTCGGTCAGGACATCCTTGTGGAATTCCTTCTTATTCATGGATACACCTCTTTTCACGGTTTGTTCGATATGGGAACATCCACGGCCCGGCCTTGAACCAAACCCCTCACATGCTCCCCGTCGCCTTGTTGCAGGCAGCCACAGGGTCGGAGTAGAAAATCGGGTCCACCCTCTCCACGATGTCGCCCGGCACCTCGAGGAAGTTCCGCTTGTTCTCCAGGGGGACGAGCGCCTTGCGCGCTCCGTTCTCCATGGAGTTCTGAAGCGGTTCCGCGAGCGAGTGGACGCCCTTGATGTTCCCCTGGATGCTCAGGTCGCCGAGAACGACGAGTCCGGGGGCGACGGGCATCCTGCGCAGGGCTGAGACGAGCGCGACCAGGAACGCCACTCCGGCCTCGCATTCGATTCTGTTGGCGAGCAGGTCGATGACCTCGATGTGCATGTCGGTGGTGTCGAAGACGCTGCCGAGTCCGAGCTGGACCTTGTGTCCCTGAAGGTATCCGAACGCCCGGTTCAGACAGCCCTTGACCGCCCCGTCCACTCCTCCCGCCGTTTTCAGCTTCCCAGTGCCCGCGGAGGTTCCGACCTCGATTCGGTAGAGCCCGGCCTTTCCGTCGCCGCTCACGGATGCGGCGTAGACGGAGCCCGGCGCGAGCGGGTCGGAGGAGATGAGTCCGCGCCCCCCTTCTTCGGGAACTCCGACGAAGGTCTCCTCCATGGTCTCGTTGTTGCGGTACGAGAAGGAGGTCTGGTGGTATTCGAAGGAGCCCATCTTCTTTAGCTGCTCCTTCACCCTCCGCCTTCCCTCGAGCGCGATTTCCACGAGCTCCTTCAGCTCTTCGACGGAGAAGTCTCCGTGGGGATAGACCAGCTTGACAAGCCCGGAGACCGACTTGCGGACGGCCTTCACGTCGCGCGCGTTGAGATGGGAGCCGAAGGAGAAGCGCCGGTCCACGACCTCGGTGAAGCTCTGTCTCCGGAGCTCCTTGAAGGCCTCCGCGATGTAGTCGACGACGAAACCGTAGTGCTCGGTGAAGAACTCCATCCGCATCTTGGGGACCTCCCATCCCGGAAGGTAGAAGTGGATGCGGTCGAGGAAGGCGAGGTCGTCGCGTATGACTCTCGGCATCGGGACGAAGAGGTTCGAGGTCCGCACCATGCTCTCCACCGGCTGGTTCGTGTTGCCGAAGAAGGCCATCGACGCCATGCCGCTCAGGGATTCCTTGCCCCGCGCGAAGCTTCCGGACTCGCAGTAGGTCTTCATCGTCGTGACGACCTCCTTCGGCATCTTCTCGAGGTCGGCGACCTCGTCGAAGGCGATTGCGTCCCAGAGTCCCACGAGGCCTATCTTGTTCGTCTGCATGTTGTAGAAGAGATTCGCCACCGTCGTGGGGCCGGTCATCAGGATGGCGTAGGGGCTGACCTCCTGGTAGGCGTAGGACTTTCCGGTCCCTCTCGGTCCGAGTTCGACGAGATTGTAGTTGCTCTCGACGAGAGGAATCAGCCGGCAGAGGAAGAGCAGTTTCAGTCTTCTCGGAAAGTATTCTGGCTCCATGCCGATACCGCGAAGGAGCGCGTCCACCCACTCATCGGAGGAGAACGCTCTTCTCCCTTCGCAGAATGCGCGCATGTCGAAGGAGGCGAGCTGTATGGGTGTGAGCCGCTCTATCCAGAAGGGACTCTTCTTCCCCTTGGATTCCTCGTCGTAGGAGTGGCGGACCTCCGCTTCGGCCCAGATTCCGCCCATCAGGAGACGGTCGAAGTCGCGGACGAGCTGGTCGGGGATGTGGACGTTCCTGTGGCCGAAGTTGACGAACTCGGCCCAGTACTTGTCGTCGTCGGAGAGGTAGCGCACCTTGACCTTGTCGATGAAGACGTGCTTTCCCTTCTCCTTGACGCGGGCCTGCGCCTTGTTCGCCTCCTCGGGGCGGACGAAGTTCTCGGCGAGGATGTTGTTCACGACCCGAAGCCCCGCCTCGACGGCGGTCTGCTCCTCCGTGGCGCAGTACTTGCCGAGGAGATACTCCAGGACGAAGACCGGGACGTTCGCTCCCACCTTCACTTTCCGGACCAGGTCCTTCCGGACCACCTTTCCCGGAAAGATTTCGTTCAGCTTGATATCGAGGGCATCCATCTTCTGTCAGCTCCTTACATGAGGTCGACCGGAACGTCCCTTAGGACGTCGAGAATAACCTGGGACTGCGGGTCCACGGCGGAGAGGGAGATGCGCTCGAGGGTCTCCTCGGCGGAGAGCATCACCGTGACGGAGTTCGGCCGTCCGGCCTCGACGGAGAGCTCCCGCGAGGCGTCGTCGAAGCCGTAGGCCGCCGCGACGGCCAGGCCGGCTTCCGTCTTTCCGGACGAGATTTCGAGGCGGACTCTCTTCTCCGCCGCCGGAAAGAGTCCGTCGGGCGCGCCCGAGACCGTCACCATGAAGATGCGGTTCGTGACGGCGGGTCTGGCCATGCTCAGGGAAATTTTCATCCCGGATGTGTTTTCGTCGGGGCGCTCCCCCGACACCGCGACGGAGAGCAGGGGAAGGAGATGCTCCTGCGGAGAGAGGCCTCCGTGGAAGTAGAGGCCGGCGCCTCCTCTCGTTTTGAAGACCGCCAGGCCTTTCGGGAAGGCGTACTCCAGGTTCCCCCCGAGTCCGATTTCCCGCGCGCTCCTTCGGAGAAAACCTTCTCCTCCGCTGCCGCCTCTGCCAATCCATGCTCTCGGATGCAGAGAAAGAGTCTCTCCTCCCGGAGGGTCCATCGAGAGTCCTGAATCCTCGGTCGGAACGAGCTGGAATCCGTGGTCGGCGGCAAGAATAAAACGTGTTACGCCGCAGCGGGAGAGCGAGCGGACCGCCCGGTGGATTTTTCCGAGCACGTCGTCCATGTAGGCGCGTGTCTCCTCCTCGTCGGCCCCATCCTCGCCGAGACGGTCTATCTCCTGGGAGGTGACGACCACGAGAGCGGCCGCGTCGACCTCCTTCTTCCGTTTAGGCGCGAGCCTCACGGCTTCGCCGAGCTTCATGACGGCGACCGGAACGGATACGCAGGCGCGGAGATGCTCCATGCGCGCGGTTCTGGTGTTGAGCGCTTTCCCGTCGAGGACGGCGGAGACGTCGCCCGGCTTCTTCTCGAGCGTCAGGCCGTTTTCGGCCCCCGGCAGGAGAGCGGCCATGCCGACCTTCGTGATTCCGGGAAGCGCCCCCCACACGGGGCGGAGCGAGACCTCGCTCTCCTCGCCGAAGCCGGACGAAAGCTCGTCGGCCATCTCGAACCGCAGCGCGTCCACCAGAAAGAAGGCGGTTTTTCGATTCTTGTCCGGCGATTCGAGAAGAGGACGGACTTGGTCTCGGAAGACGGTGTTGTGCGGTATCGTGCCCGGCGGCGCCTTTCCTCCGGACGCCTCGAACGCGCCGGCGTACGCGGCGGCCATCTCGTGGACGGCTTTGAAGTAGGCGGTTCTGGCGGAGCGGACTGCGTTTTCGAGCAGGTCCCCGTCGAACTCGAGGCGCGCGAATCGGGATTCGAGCTGCCTGGCGGCACGGTCGAGGAGCATCCAGGGCTCCTCGCCTGAGACGTAGGAGTCGACGAAGTCGGTCATCGAGGGAACCCCTTTCCTCAATGCGGAGAGGACGCTTCCGGCGCGGACGAGGAGTGCGGCGGCGGCCTCCGCGACGCTCCATCGCAGGGAGTGCTCCGGGTCTTCGACGGACCAGAAGAGCGGACGCCGACGATTGAACAGCTCGAGCGCCTCGCCGGTCCTCCCGTCGAGAACGAGCTTCGAGCAGCGTTCGAGCTGCTGTTTCTCGACGAATGGGAAGGTCTCGCACTCCTCCAGCAAGGCGAGCGGAAAGTCGAGCCCTGCGAGAGAGTACGACTCCTCGACGCGCGCCGACGCGCTCTTGAACGACTCCTTGAGGTCCCCCCTCCTTCTCCAGGAGGAGCAGATGCTCCTGATGCTCTCGAGACGAGTCCGCTCCTGCGGAACGCGAATCTTCGCGAGTTCGCCGGGGCGCTCGCCCTCCGGCATGAAGTCCAGAAACTCCGAGAGGAGAAGATGTCTCGAAAGAGCGGAGCGAAGAGAGGCGGGGGATTCGTCCCCCTCTTTCCACTCGACTCCCGTCTCGGAGGAGGCCAGGAGCGCGACGTCCGCGAGCGCGTTCTTCTCCAGCATCCGGGCGTCGAAGTCCTCGGAGGCGGCGAAGAGCAGGAGCGTCTCGGCAGCGGAGCTCGTTCCGAAGACGAAGGAGAGCGTTCCGAAGGTTCCTTCCCCGCCCTTTTCGGCCATTCCGTCGAAATCCTCGAGAGAGAACGTTCCCTCGTCGGCCTTCGCCGCCAGGTCTTCGGCTTTCAGCGGGGCCGTCGCGGAGAAGACGCTCCTGACCAGCGCGGAGAGGCGGGTGTCCCTCTCGGAGTCGGGCGCTCCCGGCTCCAGAACGCATCCCGCCGTCTCCGCCTCGACGAGGGCGTAGGCGCACGAGGCCCTCTCCCGTTCGACGTAGACGACAAGCCGGGGCGGGAGATGGGCGTCATCCTTCATTTTTCCCTCCTCGTCCACGAACTCGAGAAAGGGTTCGAGGTCGCGGCGGAGGCGGAAGAACCCCTCGTCCGCCGTGAGAAGCGCAGTTCCTTCCACCCCGAGTTTCGGCAGACTCTTCCGGTAGACGCCCTCCGGGTCGTACCAGACGACGATTCCGCGCTTTCCGACCGCGCGCCGGAGTTTCTCGGCGAGTTCCTCCGTCACTTTCCCGAGCGGCATGCTCACGACCCCTTTCTCTTGCGGCCGCGTTTCCCGCCGTCCGAGGAGGCGGGAGACGGCGGCGCGAGATGCTCCAGCCCGTGCGCTACTGCGAAGGAGCGGTTCGCGCGGCAGGCTGCCTTCACTCTCTCCGGCCAGAAGTCCATGGCCTGATGCGCCCAGTCGTACTCTCCTCTTTCGAGAGACTCCCACGCCTTCTTCGTCTCGGTCCACGAGGGAAGAAGGGACCGGAGCGGAGCCGCGTTCAGAAGGACGCCGTCGTCGATGCGCGGCGTGTATCCTCCGTCCGTGACCGACTTGATGCCGGCCGAAAAGGCGCGAAGGTCGTCCGCGAGGTCGCGGGTCCGTTCGAGCTCCTGGCGTGCGGCGCGTTCTTTCTCGGCGGGGCCTTTAAGGTCCTCGATTCGCCGCTCCGCGAGACGGACGCGGGGTTCGACGACCGCGTTCCTCAGCGAATAGAGCGTGTCCCCGGTGAGCCGCTCGTGAAAGAGCCAGACGGTGAACTTCCTTCCGGGGGACTGCAGAGGCCAGTAGACGGGCCGTTTGCGGTACGTCTGGAAGTGGTGCTTCCAGAACGACGCGGCGGGCTGCCCTGTGAAGCGCCCGAACCAGTCCCGGAGCAGAGACTGCGGAGAACCGCTCCCGAGGGCGGAGTTGATTCGCTCGGCGGCGGCGGACTCTCCGAGGAGCAGGTCGAGAATCGAGCGGACCCGCCCGGCGAGGTCGAGAGGCTGCTCCGGGTCGTTCAGCAGGATGCCGTCGGGCGCCGCGAGACGGTTTTCCTTCAGAGCCTCAGCGACGGACGAGTCGAAACGGCCGCGTCCGAGTCCGTTCTCCGCGCCGACTTCGAACCGGCCGAGAGCGATGCCGACGGCGTAGGATATCCACCTTCGCCCCCACTCCTCGACGGAGAGTTCGCCCGCGACGACGGCGGCATCTTCTTCGCCCTCTCCGCCGGGGAGCCCTTCCTCTTTCTCTCCGCCGGGGAGCCCTTCCTCGTCGACGGGAGAGGCGTTGTCCGACAGCTCCCCGTCGATAGCGGCGAGGTCCTCGTCGGAGAGGCCGTAGAGGCGGGAGACCTCGGCGTCGATGACGGCCTCCTTTTCTGAGAGGAGCCGCTTTCTCGCTGCGACTTCGTTGACGTTCCCGGGCGGAGCGACGAACTCGTAGGTGGTCTCGGACTCCCGGCTCTCCTGACGG
>Ga0334889_1001462_pt1 | contig 30940 bp, 24 predicted proteins | sample GraSluR1_MG_2_FD_207222 | JGI IMG/M metagenome (GOLD analysis project Ga0334889, IMG submission 207222) | Sludge microbial communities from methane-producing bioreactor in Wageningen University, Netherlands - Granular Sludge_8_08-R1 | ecosystem: Engineered > Bioreactor > Anaerobic > Unclassified...
CGAAGATGCTCAGAAGCCGCGACTCCCTCTCGCGAAGCTCATCTTCGGCACGCTTGCGGTCGGTGATGTCCACGCCGACGGAGCGGTAGAAGCGTTTTTTCGCCTTTCCGTCGAAGATGGCTCTGTCGCGCCACTCGTGCCAGCGCCGCTCTCCGCTCGGGAGAAGCACTTCGTGACAGTAGACGCGGAACGGGTCTTCCGGGGAGAGCGAACTGTAGTTTCCGCGGGCTTCCTCTCTCGCCTCCTCGGGAAGAAAGTCGAGAAAACGCCTTCCCGTCAACTCTTCGGATTTCATGCCGAAGTGGTCGGCATACTCCCTGTTTATGTAGGTCAGGGTACTGTCCTCCAGAAATTCGCAGACCATCACGGGGAGATCGTCGCTCAACGAACGAAAACGCTCTTCGGCTTTCTTGCGCCGTTTGACCGCCTTCGCCAGCAGGAGCAGCGCGACGGTCTGCGCAAGCAGCGCAACGAAGAGCAGAGCGCCTATCCAAAGTGCGCGCTCGCGGAGCTTCCTGCGGGCCGCCACCAGCTCCGTCTCGTCGATGATCACCGAGTGGAGCAGATTTTTACCGTTGATCGTAAACGGGAAGGAGTAGACGGCGACGTCGCGTACCGAGCCGTCCGCCAGGCGGTGCCGAAAGTGGAAGGCGTTCCTCTGCATCGTGCGGGCTCGCTCCATTTCTTGGGCGACCTCCTCCGGAGTGAGGGTGTTGATCTGATTTATGTTCATCTCTCGCAGGGCGGGATAGCCGTAGAAGTTTCTCGCCGCACGGTTGCCGTCGAGAATGGCGCCCGTCGCCGGGTCGATCAGCAGCATGGGCGCGCCGTGGTCCTCGAAAAAATCGTATTTAGGGAAGACTTTCCAGTCGATGTCTTCGTTCGACCGCTCGGCATGGGCGCCATGTGCGAACGTCAGAAGCAGCGCCGCGAGGAGGAGGCGAAGGATAGCAGAACGAAATCCGCTCCAGGAGAAAAGAGTGTCGCGCACGGCATACACCAGCTTTCAGTAAAGGATATATTTCAGCGGCGAACGTATTCGCCATAAACGACCGATTCTGCGCAGCCTCCCGAAGAGACGCGAAATGAAAGGCTCATCCTTTTGACGCGTCGAGCACGTTTCCCCTTCGAAAAGTGATCCGGGAAAGCTGTCCTTATTGTTCAGGAATCTCTGAAAAAATCTCCAGCAAGCAGTCTTTCGACATTGTGAAATAGTGTTGTAGCAGTCGCATCCAAATCCATTCCACACCGGGGAGCTGAGAACGATGAACCGCCAGAGAACCCTTGCGAACGCCTCCACCTTCGAAAAATACAGGAAGCTCACAAGACGGGAAAAGTTTCTCGCGGAAATGGAGCGGGCCGTCCCCCGGAAGGAACTCAATGCCTTCATCGAACCCTTCTACCCGAAGGCCGGAAAAAGACGCCCTCCCGTCGGTCTGGAACGGATGCTTCGAATCCATTTCCTGCTCTCGAAGAGAAGGGGCTGAGACTCTCGGAGGGAACCATCATGGACGCCACCGGCACCTCCGTCCTATGAATAAACGGTTTAGGAAAGAGCGCTCGTGCGCTGATTGTTTATTCTATCATTATCTTCGTCATGATCGAGTCGAAGTTGCTATCTGCCCCTCCAGACATCGCCGCAACTGAATATCTTCGTGCAGGCGTCGACGACGTCGGGATCGTAGAGCGTTCCTTTTCCCCGGTCGATCTCCTCGAGGGCTTTTTCGAGCCCCAGAGAAGGCCTGTACGGCCTGTGGGAGGCCATTGCCTCCACCACGTCCGCCACGGCGATGATTCGCGCTTCGGGAAGTATGTCGCTTCCCCGGAGAGCGTTCGGATAGCCCGAACCGTCCAAACGTTCATGGTGCTGATAGACGATTTCAGCGATCGACCACGGGAAATCGATCTCGGCCAGGATATCGCGGCCGGTCTCGCAATGCCGCCGGATCAGGGACATCTCTTCGGTATACAGTTTTCCCGGTTTGCTCAGAATATCCGAAGGGGTGGATATTTTCCCGATGTCGTGGATCAGGGCGGACAGATAGATCTCTTCCGTTTTCTTCTTCTCCATTCCGATTCCGCACGCGATGCGTCTCGACAGCTCGGCGACCCGCCGCTGATGTCCCGCCGTATACGGATCGCGGGTTTCCACGACGGTCGACAGGGTCTCCACGGTATTCAACCAGATTTTCTGAAGGCGTTCGAGGTTGATTTCCAGATGTTCCTTGTTTTCGGACAGAAGAAGCTCGAAACGTTTCTTGTCCGAAATATCCGTCACCGCCCCGATGAACGCGATCGGATTTCCTGAGCGGTCCCGCTCGATGCTTCCCTGCTCCAGAACCCAGCGGTACGACCCGTCCCTGCACCGCAGCCGATACTCCAGATCGTACCGGGAGCGGCTTTTGGTCTCTTCTTTAGGGCGCTTTCTTATAAGTTCCATATCATCCGGGTGAGTGAAAGATGTCCAGCACCGCCCCCCATCCGTGAGTTCCTCCGGCGAGTAGCCGTATCGCGAGACGTTCGAGGAGACGTATTCGACGGGCCACCCTTCCCGGGCGGACCACCGGAGAAAAACGACGGGGCTGTGTTCGACCATGGTCTGTATCTGGCGCAGTTTGTCTTCCGTTCTCTTTCTGTCCGTCCTGTCTCTGCCGATCGCCTGATACCCCTGAAGGTTTCCCTCCGCGTCGAATACGGCCCGGTCGACCCAGAGCTGATGGCGGATTGCGCCGTTCCCCATGGTCAGAAAGTGTTCCGATTCGCAGACGGGATTTTCAGGAGTCAGCATCGACAGGGTATTTTCGAGGTAGGCCTTTTCCTCTTCCTTTTCGATGATCTCGAAGATGTTCTTGCCCAAAAAAGCGCTCCGGTCTCGTCCGAAATATTCGCAGTAGGCGTTGTTGACGAAGTAGATGATCCCGTCGAGGTCGAAGCAGCATATCAGAAGCGGCATGTCCTCCAGAAGCTGCCGATAGTTCTCCTGCGAAAGAGGAAATGCGGCTGTTTTGCTGCATTTTACTTTTTCCATTGCATCACTTCCTGTTTGATTATAATGTGATTGCCTTGAATTTTTCGGCATCGAAAAGAGAGGCGGAGGAACGCTCCCTCCCCGCCTCTCCTTGTGAAGAGCGAAATCGCTACGATGTGGCCGGAAGCGCCTGCAAGCCGCCCGTTACTCCGTGCCCGGTCTTTTCCACCCGAAAGCGCCTGAGTTCCTCGTGCATCGTCTCCGCGTACGACGCGAGCCCTTCGGCTCCTCCGGCCACGTTTTCCGACGCCTTCGCCACATCCTGCGTCTGCCGCAGAATGTTCTCGACGACGGACGAGACTTTCTCCATCCGGGAGGAGACGCCCTGTACCGCTGCGGCGATCTCTTCGCTCGCGGCCGCCTGCTCCTCGGATACGGCGGCGAGTTCCTGCGCGGCGCCCGCGTCGAAATCGGTCAGTTCGTGGATAAAGACCGTGGAAAGAACAGACAGGGAGGCTACCATAAGGATGATCAGCAGAACGAGTCTGGTACGGATTGTAGTTTTTCGCAGGACGGAAAACACACAATTCAACCCCTTTCGTGATAGGAATCCTTGTTTGAAGGAACAGAAAAACCATAACATAAAAAGGAGCGAAGGCAAAATATTGACGTGCATAACAATATCTTTATTTGAAATTTCGATCAGATGGTATTACAGATTACAATAATATTTTTTGTGATTTTAAAAGTGAACGGAGATTTCCGAAACCATTCTGCAGAACGCGGCGCAGCGGGAACGCGGCGGGAAAGGGGCGGTTCTTCTCCGATCGATGGCAGTTTCATCCGATCTTGAGAGAAGAAGAAAGAGACGCTCTGAATACCCTCGAATTCCGAGGATATGATGCGCTCGTTGTTGCCGGTCTCCTGTCTCATCACACAAAGAGCGCTTGCTGTCCGCCCCGATCATGCCCCCGCACGCTTTTCGACGCGCTCTTTCAGTCTGCGGAATTCGAACCGGAGGGACTCGGCAAAAGAAGCGCCGTATGAGAATTCACCTCTTCGAACGGCCGTCTCGATCCGCGCGCAGACGGATTCCAGCGCGACGGCCCCCATGGCGCCGCTCATACCCTTGATCGAATGGGCGCTCGACTGCGTTGTTCGCTCGTCGCCGGACGATATGGCCGAGAGCAGGACGTCCATTTGAGGCGTTATATCCTCCAGGAATTTCACAGTGATCTCCATGGCCAGCTCTTCGTCCGCGTCAAGAGCGCGCAGAAGCTTCTCTCTGTTCCAGACGTCCGGTCCGCTTGCCGTCTCTTGCGGATCGTCCGCCTTTTCAAGGGGGTTCACCCCGTCTCCGACCTCTTCTTCAGGGAGCCACTTCGCCAGGACGCCGAGCAGCGCGCCCCTGGTGATCGGCTTGGCGATATAGTCGTTCATTCCGGCCTCCAGGCACTTTTCCCGGTCGCCGGCCATCGCGTAGGCGGTCATGGCGATGACGGGTATGGTGCGCGCATCCCCGTCCATGCGACGAATTCTGCGCGTCGTCTCGTATCCGTCCAGGCCGGGCATCTGGCAGTCCATCAGTATCAGATCGTAAGGAGCCTTCGAAAGAGCGTCGAAAACCTGTTCGCCGTCGGAAATGGCCTCGATCGACAGATTGCTCTTCTTGAGGATGCCGAGGACGATGTGCCGGTTCGCGGCGCTGTCGTCCACCAGCAGAAGACGATGCGCTCTTCCTTTCATTCGCTGCCCGGGCTCGGCTTCGTCGTGCCGGGTTGCCGCCGCGGATTCCGTTTCGGCGTGCGACTTTCCAAAAGACAGGACAAAACAGAATTCCGAGCCTTTCCCCTCCTCGCTTTTCACCCAGATGCTGCCGTCCATCAGTTCGACAAGCTCTTTCGAAATGGAGAGTCCGAGTCCGGTCCCTCCGTATTTTCTGCCGATCGCGGCGTCCGTTTGGCTGAATTTATCGAAGAGGCTCGGCATCATCTCCCTTGAAATGCCGATTCCGGTATCTTTCACTGAAAACCGGAGCGTCGCCGAACACTCCTGTTCTTCCGTCAACGAGACGGCCGTTCTCACCTCGCCCCGCTCGGTGAATTTGACCGCGTTGCCCACCAGATTCATCAGTACCTGACGCAGACGTCCGGAGTCGCCCCGCAACAGCGTCGGAACATTCGGGGCGATGTCCAGGGTCGGAGAACTCGTAGTTTTGCGGAAGCCGGTCTTCGATGAGTTTTTCGTTCATTCTTCGGTATTGCTCCGCACGTTCCCCGGTTGTGATCTCCTCCAGACTTTTCCCGGCGATCTCCTCTTCCCGGCATCCGATAAGCCGTTTGAATTCCCGATTGGCGCCGAGGATTCGTCCGGGGATGTCCTGATAGAAGACTGGGTTGGGAATCGCGTCGATCAGCGACCGGGTGAAATGGAGCTGATCCGCAAGCCTCCGCTCCGCTCTGTTCTTGCGATTGACGGTCTTCAGAAGCAGAAAGAGGACGACCGACTGCAGAATCACGGCGACGAGAGCGAACGCCCTGAACGATCGCTCTTTCATTCGGAGAGCGGTTTCCGCAGCGACTCTCTCGGTCTGGTCGATGATCATGGCGAAGACGATTTCTCCGCCGTTGAAGGGGATCGGATAGAAGTAGGCGCACGCGTCGCGCGTCGAACCGTCCGCCGAAGTGTGGCGGAAGTCGATATGATTCCGTCGCAGCTCGCATGCCTTGTGCAGGGTCTCCGGAGAGATCGTGTCGATCTGGTCGACGTGTATGCCCTGGATTTTTTGATGGCCGTAGAAATTCTGCGCCGCCTCGTTACCCGCCAGAACGAGGCCGCTCTCCGGATCGATCAGGAGCATGGGTATGGCGTGCCTGGAGAAAAAAGAAGCGCCGAAACAGCCGCTTTCGAGAAGTTCGCTCAGGTGTTCCGAGAGTTCGGGGTGGATCTGGACGGTGTTTTGAAGGTTCGGGGCGCCTCCGGCGGGACTTCCTTCCTTTCCGGCGAAGGAAGAACGGACGAGAAGCAGAAGCAGCAAAAGAGCCGTGAAGATCAAGCGGATACCCGACCGCCCTGAAGGAGGATCGTCTTTTGGTTCGCTCGAAACGGGCGATGCGCGCATTGTCATCACAGCCTTTCTATGAGTCGTACGAATGAAAACAAGCAATTCAACTCCTTTCATGATAGAAATCCTTGTTTAAAGTAATAAAAAAATCATAGCATAAAAAGGAGCGAAGGCGAAATATTGCAGTGTATAAAAATTTCTATATTTAAATATTTAATTAGATTTCTTTACAGCTTATAATAGAATTTTTGCAGATGAAGTGTGGTGCAATTTTTGGCCTTTGCCGCGGATAACGAGACGCTGCGTGCCGAAGGCGCGATTGCGGATTGTACCGAGGAACGAATGGAAATCGCTTACAATGCGTTCCGGAGACGAGGAGTCTATTATACCGGTGTAGTCTACTTCACTCCGATGAAAGAAGGGATTCGCTCATGAAAAAGATACTCGCTTCGCTTCTGGTGCTTCTCCTGGTTGTTTCCGTCGCGTCGACCGCGCTCGCTTTCGCGCTGGACAGGGGAAATGCCTTTGAAAACAGCGTGATGCTCGGCAGGGGCAACAGGGGCGGAAATGGCGGCGGACACGGCCCCGGCGACGGTACCGGAAACGGCGGCAACGGCCCCAAGGACGGCACGGGGAACGGGCCCGGAGACGGAACAAACCCCGAATGTCCGATGCTTCCGTAGCACGAGTCCGCACGGAGCGTTTTGTCTCGAAACACATGAAGTTCCCGGCTCAACGAAGAGCCGGGAACTTCATGTGTTTCGAGTTCATGACGACGACCGCCCCTCTTGTGCGTCGGACCGGAAAAGCCGTTCGCGACGGGGCGGCTACTCGAAGAGCGGGACGGGTTCCCGCCGCTCGATGATCATCTTCACGAGCGTGGAATGAGACCGGTCTTTTCCTATATCGAGAAGAAAGACGTCGGCGAAGCGGACGGGCGCCATCAGCGATGCGACGACGGCGAGTACGATCTTCGCCTGCTTCATGAAGGAAATCGTTCCGCGGCTCTTTTTCCGGGGAGCGTGTCCCGGGTGTCCCGGTTCAATCGCCTCCTCACGTGCCCGGAAAGATTTCGTTCGTACTCGCAAGGCTGTACTGTTTTTCCGTAAAGAGTCGAATGCATGCGTCCACGACCTCCGGATCGTACAGGACCCCTTTTTCGAACGCACCTCCTCGAGCGCCTGCTCCAGTCCGCGGGGCGGGCGGTAGGGGCGATGCGACGCCATGGCCTCGACCACGTCCGCCACGGCGATGATCCGAGCGCCGTGGCATATCGCGTCGCCGCGAAGGCCCTGAGGGTATCCGGAGCCGTCGAGACGTTCGTGATGCTGATGCGCCATTTGAGCTACGGGCCATTCGAATACGACGTTCTTCAGGATGTTGTATCCGTATTGCGCGTGCTCCTTCACGAGGGCGAATTCAATGGCGGAGAGTTCTCTCGATTTGCTCAGGATGTCCGAAGAGACGGCGATCTTTCCGAGGTCGTGAATCGTCCCCGCGATGCGGATCCCCTCGCTGTCGTACTCGGAAAGCCCCATCTCGGAAGCGATCGCTCCGGCGAGGTCTCCGACCCGCTCCTGGTGTCCCGCCGTATAGGGGTCCTTCAGCTCGATCGTCTTGACGACGATCCGGATGATCGACTTCGTGACTCCTTCCAGCCGGCGCAGGGCGCCTTTCAATCGCACCTCGGTCTCTTTTCGCCTGGATATATCCTGAAAAGCCCCCTGTACTTTGACGATGTTCCCTTCGCCGTCCCTGACGGCCGTTCCCACGGTCCTGACCCATACCCGCCTGCCGGCGCTCGTGAGAATCTCCATCTCCTCGTCGTAGGGTTCGCCTTCGAGGGCGCAGCGTGTGAAGACCTCGGTGATGCGAGGGCGCCACGAAGGGTGATAAAAGGAGATCCCCTCGTTCACCGAGGGGGAGTACCCTTTCGGCATCTCGTGAATGGCCGCCACTTCGTCGGACCACGTGACGATGTTCGTGCTCAGGTCGACGCTCCATCCGCCGAATCTGGCGATTTCCCCGGCGAGGCTGAGCATGGAATAGTTGTTTTCAAGAGAGTGTTCGGCGGCTTTGAGATCGGTGACGTCCTTGATGATGTCCACGAAGCCGATGATCGAACCGTCTTCGTCGAAGACCGGGTCCGTGCTTATCTGAAAGAATCTGCCGCCGAGTTCCAGTTCGTTGTTTTCCCTCGCTTTGCTCCGCGGAATATTCGCGATGGGGCATATCGTGTCCGCGTTTCCGTTCTCCTGCATGATATCCTTGTAGCCGAGGCCGACGATCGTTCGGTCGCCGCAGCGGGCGAAATCGCTGAACGCCGCGTTGTGGCGCAGAATTCGGCCGTCCGCGTCGAAGATGCAGACCGCGTCTTTGAACGCGTCGAAGGCGGCGTTCCATAGTCGTATGTTCTTCTTTTCGTGCTGAACATGCCGGATTCGCAGCATCAGGCGGATTTTGGATATGAGCTTGGACGGATCCATGAACACGGAGCGCGCTTTGCCGTCGGCTTCGCCGACGCCGCGGATTTCGCCGGGCGTCTTCGAGGAATCGGCCGTCAATCGGAGCACTGGAATCGAATCGGCGTCGAGCAGCTGCTTCAGTCGATGTTCCTCGATATCCGGAATTTCGCTGTCGAGCAGTACGAGGTCCGGACGGAGCGCGATTTTGAGGAGAGCATCCTCGCCCGCGGCTGATTCCGTCACTGAAAAGCCGGCCGAGCGCAGTCCGCCGGCTGTCGAATGCCTACTCTCCTCGTCGTTGTCCACGAGAAGAATACGCGGTATGTTGCCTGTCATGGTGGTACCCCTCCTGAAATTCCGTCGATAATGTGCTCGTGGATGCGGTCCGAACGGTGTCTTCAGACGCTGCATGTCTTTTATTGAGCAAAGGAAAACATTGTTTGTGCGGGACTTTTTATTCCATTCCTCCATATTCGCAATTCACATATTCGCTCAAGACTCCGTGCAACGGACGCATCCTTCGCAACATGCCGATGATCCGGCGGAATTCCACTTCCTTATTATTATACCGTTTTTTTAAATCTTTTAATAGTACATCGCATGTGGGTTGACGGATTTTTGGAAAGGATTTCCTCGAAAAAGAGATGGCGCCCGGAGAGCGCCTTCATGATGTGCGGAAGTATACGCAATGGGCCTTCAGGACTATCGACTGGTGACATATGTACTGATAGTATGGTCATAATGACTCATCAAATTAAAGATAGCAGCGTCGTTATTGTCCGTGTTCTCTCTTTTTGGTTTCAGGATGCTTGCTTCTGTATTTGAATACATGGGATTTGGAGGCTCGAGCGAATGGCATGCAGCATTCTTGTTGTATCGGAGGCAAAGGATTTTTTCGATTCATCGCTTCACATCGAGCACGCAAGCACCTTGCCCGATGTTTCGGCCTCTTCGGCGGCATCCTCTTTCGATGCGGTCGCGGTTTGCGAATCCGCGCCCGAACGCCCCCTCGATCCTCTCGTCGAGGATCTGCGCCGCGCGTATCCGCGCACCCCTCTGATCTTCCTGATGAAGCGATGCGCCGCCGAAACGATGCTTCGGGCGCAGAGAGCGGGCTTCGACGGCATTCTTCCGCAAGAAGGGCTGGACGGGGAGAAGCTCGCGGCGCTGCTCCTGTGGATCAAGGAAAGAGCGGGTGACCGCGGCATGCTGCACGTCGTCGCGCAGGATGCGGCCGGGTGCGACGCGACGAGCAGGGAGCTGCTGCGGCGTGTCGAACAGGAGAAGATCACGGCGGAGATCATCGCCGATTTCGCGTTCCAGAGAAACCGGGACGATTTCTCCCGCGCGGTGGATCATGCGCTTGCCCTGCTGGGGGAGCACAACGGCGTGGAACGGGCGTATCTTTTTCTCTTTCGGGGCGACGCGATGGACAACACGCACGAGTGGTGCGCTTCCGGAATCGCACCGCAGAAGCATCTCCTTCAGGCGTTGCCGTTGGACATGTTCCCCTGGTGGATGGACAATCTTCGGATGAACGGAGCGTTTTATGTTCCTGAAGTGAGCGGAATGCCTCCGGAGGCCCGAACGGAGAGGAAGATTCTGGAGGAGCAGGGCATCCGTTCGCTTGTCGTCTTCGGCGTCGAAGTGAGCGGGGAACTGAAAGGGTTCGTCGGGTTCGACAACGTGCCCGCCGGGGTGATCTCGCCCGAAAGAGATTTCCCGCTTCTTTCAAGCATAGCGAAGGTGATCGGCAGGGCGCTCGCTCTGCTGCAGGCCGACGAAGCCTTGAAAGTGAGTGAACATCGGTATCAGAGCATCGTGGAGAAGCAGTCCGACCTTATTTGCCGCTTCACGCCGGACGGTGCGATCACCTTCTGCAATCCGGCCTATGCGCGCTACTTCGGCGAAGAGCCGGAGAGCCTGATCGGCACAAACATCAGGCTCTTCTTGCCCGGCGACACCGGCTATCTCGACGAGTATTTAGCCGGGCTGAAGCCGGACGCCCCCCAAAGCAGCATGGAGGATAAAATCGTGATGCCGGACGGCTCGGTCCGCTGGCAGCTTTGGAACGATACCGGCTTTTTCGACGAAGAAGGCAGGCTGACGGAAATCCAGGCGGTCGGATGGGATATGACGGAGTTGAAGAACGCGATGCTGGAGGCGGAGACCCAGAGAAGGCGCCTTCGCACGCTGTTCGAGGCGTCTCCGGAGGGTATCGTCGTCTGCGGCGACGGAGCGCGCATCGACGAGGCGAACAAGGCGTTCTGCGACATGGTTGCCTTGCGTCCGGAAGAGGCGCTCGGAAGACGCGTCGAGGACCTTCTCGAAACGCCGGACCGGGAGGAAGCGGCCCGCAAGGATGCGTTTTTCCGGCGGGTGCGGGAGGGGGAGGGGTTCGCGGAGGAAGAGGGAGTGAAGATCGACAGGAACGGCCGTTTCCTTTTTCTCTCCCTGGCGGCGTTGCCCGTGCCGAACGGAGAGGGCGGAGAGCACGGCAGATACTTTCTTTTCCGCGACCTCACTCCTCTGAAGATGCGGGAGGAGGAACTCCGGCGCAATCTTGAAACGCTGCGGAAGACCTTCCGGCAGACGATCGACGTCCTTTCCTCGGCGACGGAAATCCGCGACCCGTACACTGCGGGCCATCAGCGGAGGGTCGCCCGCCTCTCCGCGGATATCGCCCGTCGCATGGGGATGAGCGCGGACGCGCTCGAAGGGCTCGCCTTGGCCGCCTCGGTCCACGACATCGGAAAGATGAGCATTCCGTCGGAGATCCTCAGCAAACCCTGCTCCCTGAGCGAACTCGAGTTCTCCTTTATACGGACCCACCCTCAAGAGGGCTTCGACATGCTCCGGAAAGTGGATTTTCCGTGGCGCCTCGCCGAGATCGTGCATCAGCACCATGAACGAATGGACGGCTCCGGCTATCCTCAAGGACTCTCCGGAGACGACATCCTCCCGGAGGCGCGCATCCTGGCCGTCGCCGACGTCGTGGAGGCGGTGGCCTCGCACCGCCCGTACCGCCCTTCGAAAGGCGTCGACGAGGCTCTCCGAATCGTTCGCGAGGGACGGGGAAGAGCGTTCGACCCTTCCGCTGCGGACGCCTGCATCGCTCTGTTCGAGGACGGGTATTCGCTGGAAGAGTGAATCGGGCGAAAAGGAAGAACGGCGGAAATCGTCATGCGTTCAAGAGTTCGGGGCGGAGAAAGACTCTGCGAAAAAATCGATGAGGGAATGACCGATGAGAACTCTGCGAATGATCTTCGCCGCGAGAGAGGCCTTCGGCCGCCCGATCCTCGTCACCAGCGGAAGGCGCTGCGAAGCGCACAATCTCCGGGTCGGAGGAGCCGCGCGCTCCCGCCATCTTATCGGCTGCGCCGCCGACAACCGGCCGCCGGAAGGCGATAATCCCCGGACATCGAGTCCGGGGCTTTTCTGTCGCTGTCGATTCGCAGATTATCATGTCAATCTTCAAAAAATAAATTTCATCGCCATGCATCCTGTTTTATAATGATATAAACTGAATTATTCATTCACCCTACAGGTTAATGAATAATGACGGATGTCGATTTTGGAGATATCCTTTATCAGCAGGAATCTTGAAAAGGAATTCAACGAGGGGGCTCGGCTCGTCAAAACGCACGGGCCGGAAAGAGCCAAAAAGATACGCATACGGATAGCGGCGCTTCGAGCGGCCGTCACACTCTACGATTTCCGGCCTCCGAAGAAAGGGCCTTCCCGATGCCACGAGCCGGCGGAGGGAAACCGGAAGGGCAAATTCCATCTTTCCGTGGATCTGGATCATCCGTACCGTCTGATTTTCACTCCCGCGCACGATCCGATCCCGACGCACGATGACGGCGGTCTGGATTGGTCCAAAGTAACCGCCGTCACAATTCTGGGGGTGGAGAACACTCATGAGTAGCACGCGCATAAACCAATACTGCCCCGACTACCTGACGACGCCGGGCGAGGTGCTCCTGGATTATCTGGAGGATCTCGGCATGACGCAGGCCGAGCTTGCCGACAGAACGGGGCTCGCGAAGAAGACAATCAACGAGATCGTCAGGGGGAAGTCGCAGATCACTCCCGAAACCGCGCGGAAGCTGGAGAAGGTTCTGGGCCGTCCCGCGCACTTCTGGAGCAATCTCGAACGCCAGTATCAGGACGACAAGGCCCGCCTCGCCGAACGGGAGCGGATGGAGTGCGGTGTCTACGGCGCCACGCGCTGGATCGACGATAAGCCGGTCATTCAGCTCAGTCTCCGCTACAAGAGCAACGATCACCTCTGGTTCACCTTCTTCCACGAGGCCGGGCACATCCTCAAGCACGGCCGGAGAGACGTGTTCATCGAGTTCAAGGGGATCGACAGCGAGAAGGAGGAGGACGAAGCGAACGCCTTCGCGTGCGACAAGCTCATTCCTCCGGCCGCGCTGAAGGCGTTCGTCCAGAGGAGTCCCTTCTCGCGCGCCGACATCGTCGCCTTCGCCGATGAGATCGGCATCGCCCCCGGCATCGTCCTCGGACGCCTGCAGCACGACAATATTCTGCCGTTCACGCACTATCTCAACAGCGAGCTGAAGATCTTTTACGAGTGGGGGGAAGGGGCGTGAGGGCGGAAAAAATGGAAAAGAGGCGTTTTATGAATCATCATGGTTTATTTTCAGGACAACTCATGCAAACAAGTAGCCGGAGTTCTCGCCATGTTCGCTGAAGCAGTCGAAGCGTTGCTTGTAGTGACTAGCGTAGAAGGCGAATCCTGTTATTGCAAGACCTCCCGGCCCAAAACCGGCAAAGTCGGGAAAAAGCATCAAAGAGTGATGTTCTTTTCCTTGAGCAGATCTTCCAGTTTTCGGAGCTTGATGATCGCGGAAGGTTTCAGCCTTCTGCCGAGTTCGATTACCAGCGCTTCAAGAACGGTCAAAGCCGGAGCCATGGTGTAGTGATTCTTGCCGGGAGTCACGTTGAGAACAACATCGGCAAGCGGAACCGCAGGATTCGAAAGCTCCGTCGTCAACAGAACGATCGGAATCTTCATGGAATGCGCAGCGTTGATCATCTCGAAAGTGCGGCTCGCGTAATGAGGCCAGCCGCAGGACACTGCGAGGAGGCAGTCGCCGGGAACGAGATCGATAAGATCGTCGAAGATTTCCTCATGGCTCGAACGGTCCGCCATGTAGATATTGGACATGAACTGGTGGAAGAGAGAATAACCGTAGCGGACGATCCCGTACGACGAGCGCATCCCCAGCATGAAGATCCGTTTCGCTTTTTCGAGAAGATCCGCCGCCGTGTCGAAGTTTTCGAAGAGAAGCGGGGTTAGGGATTGAGTCAGGCAATCGATATTGTCCCTGGTTGAAATGAAAAGGGGGTGCTCCGATTTCCTGATGACCTTGGCGCCATTCTCTTCCTGCGGAATAAGGGATACGTGGTTCGCATCCTCAAGCCGGCCTGTTTGCTCTTCATCCCATGACATCTCCATCTGCCACCAGAGAGAGGCTTTCGAAGAAAAGAGCAGCGACTTTAAGGATTGGCGCAGAGAGTGGTAGCTGTCGAATCCAAGGCTTGCCGCCGTTCTGACGATGGTGGAGGGGCTGAGTCCGCTCTGTTTCGCGACCTCTTTTATCGTCAAAAAAGCGACCTGCTGATAATTGTTCAGCAGATAGTCGCATACCTGGCGCTGCCGTACAGGCAGATTTTGTGCGCCCGCATGAAGTTTTTCCAGCAGACTTGCTTCCTTGTGAGGTTCGGCCATTGAACACACTCCAAAGAGTCGAATTTGAGCCCATCCGAAAGAGGCGGCCTAAAGATACCACAAAAAAAGCGGAATAAAAAGATTCACATGAGCATTCTGTTGACTAAATGAGTTTCATAATCTAAAATACAAATATAAAAGCATTTCTGAGAAAGAGATCGTTTTTCTACAGCTTGGCGGTATCCCGGATTCGGAATTATCGGAGTGTATTGAATGCAGGCGTCGAAATGTACTTGAAAGAAATATACATGGCATCGGAGGTCTTATGATGGGAACGATGGATTATCTGAAGGAAAAGCCGATCGCAATATTGGGAGGAGGAGCAGTTGGCAAGACTTGTGCGGCCGACTGCAAGCTTGCGGGGAGAGAAGTTCGCCTGTTCGATATGATGCCTTTCGCCGAAAAAAGTCTCTTCCTTCTGGAGCGGACCGGTATCGAGCTTGATGGAATTCAGAGAAACCTGTACGGATTCAAACGCTCCGGCAAGGCGATGATCGATGTCGTGACGACCGATATGAAAGAGGCTGTCAAGGGGGCCGGCCATATCGTCGTCGCAGCTCCGGCGTTTGCGCACGAGCCCTTTTTCCGCCAGTTGATCCCCTGTCTTGAAGACGGCCAGGTCGTGAGCATATTTACCGATAACTATGCGTCGCTGATTCTGCGAAGACTGATGCGCGAGATGAACTGCAGCAGGAAGATCATCGTCGGCGCATGGTCCAGCGCTCCGTACGGAACCCGTATCGAGACGGTCGGAGGATTCATGCTTCCTCACGTCGGGGTGAAGTACCGCGCCATTACCCTTCGTGCCGCAACGCTTCCGATGACCGACTTGGATGATTTTATCGAAGCCTCGAAATCGTTGGCGTGCATCGACGCGGTGACGACGGGCGACGGAACCGAAAAAGGCGATACCGTGCTGGATATCGGCTTCAGCAACATCAATCCGGTCATTCACGTTCCGGCAGCGCTGCTCGGCGTTTCCACCATGGAGAACTGGGGCAGGATTTTCGGCGACTTCGATAAAAAGGGGTATTCAATGTACGCGCACGCCCTCTGCCCTTCGATCTGCGAGGTGCAATACAAGTTTTACAACGAGGAGATCGCGCTGGCGGAAGCAATCGGTGTGGATCTCCCCCGGTATTCCTACGAATCGTTTTTCAGCCGGCGCAGCATTCTGGCGCAGGAATACATGGGCAAGGACAAAAACGGGAAGGACAATATGATCCTGCCGCTGGACGAGCCGACGACGGAGAGCAATACCGGCCCCAACAGCATACACCACCGCTACATCACCGAGGACGTGCCGGTTGGATGCAGGATTTACCACGAACTCGGCGTGCAGTACGGCGTGAAAACCCCGATCATCGACTCGATGATCGTTCTGGCCGGAGCCATGCTGAAGAAGGACTTCTTCAGCGAAGGATATTCCCTGGAATATCTCGGCATCAAAGGCATGGGGAAGGAAGATCTGCTCCGGTATCTCAACACCGGGGAGTACACCGGGTAAAAAAGCGTCCGCTAGCGGCCGAAGCGCCTTCATGACGAGCAAAGCTCGGAGTGAAGGCGCGATTTTCAGGAAAGGGGAAACCACATGGGCTTACTCGACAAGCTGAAATCCAGGGATAAGGTGGTCGATGCGGACGCTCTGCGTGAAATCGAATCCGGCAACCGGTTCGAGCAGTTGCCCGTCCCGGTACAACATCTGGTCGCCGGACTTGCCTTGTGTTGGACGCTCTTTCAGCTGTACACAGGATTCTTCGGACTGTATCCGGCCCTGATTCAGCGGACGACCACCTTAGTCTTCGGATTGTCTCTCTGCTTCATCTGCTTCAAGTTCAAAAAGTCCGATACCGACAGGGTCAGGTGGTACGACTGGATTTGTGTTGTTCTGTCGTTCAGTATTCTCGTCTATATCGTGACGACGTTCGGAACGATCGTTCTGAGAGGCGGGGCGCCGACGAAATTCGACGTCGCATTCGGTGTTGTTCTTGTTTTCCTGGTGATCGAGGCGACGCGAAGATGCGTAGGACTTCCTCTTGTTATCGTGGTCACGGCATTTCTGCTCTACTCCTTCTTCGGTCCCTACTTTCCCGGAATCATAGGGCACAGGGGGTACGACATCGAGCGCGTGGCCTCGCAGATGTTCCTGACGGCCGAGGGAATTTTCGGCACGCCGATGGCGGTCATGACGACCTTTGTGTATGCCTTCATCGTCTTCGGCTCTTTCCTTGAAGTGACCGGCGGAGCAAAGCTCTTCATCGACCTGGCGTTCGCTCTTACGGGGCGTTATGCCGGAGGCCCCGCAAAGACCGCGGTGGTCGCCAGCGGCCTCCTCGGCACCATTTCCGGAAGCGGTCTCGCCAACGTTGTCACGACCGGCAGCTTCACCATCCCACTTATGAAGGAGTGCGGCTACAAGCCCTCCTTCGCGGGAGGCGTAGAGGCCTCCGCTTCCTCGGCCGGTCAGATAATGCCCCCTGTCATGGGGGCCGCGGCGTTCATCATGGCCGAAATGACCGGAATCAGTTATCTGAACATCTGTCTGTCCGCGGCGATTCCAGCGGTCCTGTACTACCTCTCGGTATTTCTCTCGGTCGATCTGGAGGCCCGAAGGGCGCATCTGAAAACAGTACCCCCGGAGATGGTTCCTCCCCTCTGGGGTACCCTGAAGCGCTGCGTTCCGCTGCTGCTCCCGATTCTCATGCTGATCGCGCTCCTGGTCATGGGGTACACTCCGCTGAAGGCGGCTCTCTATGCGACTCTTGTCATGATAGGCGGTTCGTTTTTGAGCAGGGAAACCCGTTTGGACCGCAGAAGACTTTTCGATGCGTTGACCAAGTCCGCCTATAATTCAATAGCCGTCTGTATCGCCTGTGCCGTGTGCGGTATCGTCACGGGCGTCATCACGCTTACCGGTCTCGGGCTCAAGATGTCGGACCTGATTCTGCACGCCTCTGGCGGGGTGATGCTGAACACGCTGCTGCTGACGATGGTGGCCTCGATCATTCTGGGTATGGGGCTTCCGACCACGGCCAAGTACATCGTCCTGGCAGCCGTCGCCGCGCCGGCGCTTGTCAGGCTCGGAATTCCCCTGATCGGAGCGCATCTCTTCATCCTGTATTTCGGCGTCATCGCCGAGGTCACGCCCCCGGTCGCCTTGACATCCTATGCCGCGGCCAGCGTCGCGAAGGCTCCGGGTATCGAAACCGCCCTGCAGGGATTGAAGATTTCGATCGGCGCCTTTTTCATCCCCTTCATGTTCTGTTACTACCCCGCGCTGCTTTTCGTCAACGTCACTCCTCAGGCCATGTTCATGGGTTTATTGAGCGCGTTTGTCGGCGTGACCTGCCTGTGTACGGCAAGCATAGGCTACTTCTTCGGACCGATGAAACTCTGGCTTCGAATCGTCATGTTCTGCGGAACGGCCATGGTCATCGTGCCGTCGATCTGGACGGATGGTGTCGGCTTGTTTCTCATTGTTTCCATAGCGCTGTATCAAAAACACCGCTTCAAAAAGCAGCCTGAAGCCGGTGTTTAAGAAAGGGGGCTCTGCGTGGATTCGAAGGCTGTTCGCGTAACCTTGCTTTTTCCTGGTGGAGGAAGCCAAGTTTGGACCTCGAGATTGACGGAGGAGGGAAAGTTATGAAAAAAGCACGGTCATTTGTGCTCGTTCTTTGTCTGGCGTTGTTCCTGATCGCAGGAGGCGCTTCTACCGGAGCTATGGCAACAACCTACTTGTCTCTGGGTACCGGCGGAGTGACGGGAGTCTACTATCCGCTCGGCGGCGTGATAGCGAACATAATCACCAACAACATCCCCGGGTACAACTGCACCGCAGAATCCACAGGCGGCGCCGTGGAAAATGTAATGCTGCTGTCAAGAAACAGGATCGATATAGGGTTTATCGATGCATCTTCCGCGTACAACGCCCAGAACAAGCTCCGCGCATTCGCCAACGAGGACATAAAGAATCTTCGCGGCGTTGTCAGCATCTACCTGGAAGCGGTCCAGCTGGTCACGCTCGACAAGAACATCAAGTCGATATCGGACCTCAAGGGGAAACGGGTGGCGGTAGGTTCTCCGGGGAGCGGCACCGAGACGATGGCCAGGGATCTGCTCGCTCTGTACGGAATGGACTACAATGATATCAACGAAGACTTCCTTGGTTTCGGCGATGCCTCCGCCGGACTGAAGGACAGGACTCTGGATGCCGCCATCATCTGGGCCGGTGTTCCAACCTCCGGTATTATGGAGCTGGGATCACAGCACGAGATCAGCATGCTGAATTTCTCCGACGAGATGATCGCCAAGCTGAAGGAGAGTCATCCGTTCTGTGTTCCGATGCAGATAACAAAAAAATACTACAGCAGCCTCATTGAGGATATCACCACAATCGCTGTTCCCGCAACGCTCCAGGCTCGCGCGGACCTTCCCGACCAGTTCGTGTACGATTTTCTCGTTGCGCTGTTCGATAACCTCGACCTGCTCGCAGGCGCCCACGCTCGCGGAGGAGACCTCTCTCTCGAAAGCGCCCTCAACGGCCTTGAAAAGATAGAAATGCACCCGGGCGCAGTCAAGTTCTATAAAGAAAAGGGGCTTATGAAATAAAAGACTTCTCTTCCGCAGGGCTGTATAAAGAAAATCCGGCCGTTTTTGTGCGAAGACTGATTAGAAGAGTTTGAGCGATGAACGGGGAACGGAGCGGTTTTCAAAGAGGAATCCGCAGATCTTTATACAGCCCTCAACACTCTCTTGATCCGGATATCAATTGAAAGGTCGGTCCTGCATGCAGTTTATAACTGATTATTTGCTCGAAGAGTACATTCTTGGGAGCGAGTGGGATGATTTCCCGGCGCAGGTTCAGGATCGTTCGCTTGTCTGCGCCGTCGATCTGACAATGGCGCTGCTTCTGGGCAGCAGGGGGAAGCAGCATGAAGTCGGTGCCAGGCTCGCGGAAGAGATTTATAAGGGCGGGGACGTTCCGATCGTCGGTTCGGGGAATCGCTCGAGCTTTCTCGGAGCGGCCGTCGCCATGTCCCATGCCTCGAACTCCTTCGATATCGATGACGGACACAACATGATCAGGGGGCATCCGGGCACGTCGTTCGTCGGAGGAGTGCTTGCCGCGGCGCTCGACAGGGGCATCACCTACCGGGAATACCTGGCGGCGCTGGTCGTCTCCTACGAAGTCACCATCCGATGGGCCCTCGCGATGCAGAAATTCTACAACTTCATGCACAGCACGGGAACCTACGGCGCGTTCGGAACCGCGGCCGGTGTCGGACGAATCTTTCGGCTCGACCGGGGAGTATTGAACAACGCGCTGTCGATCGCGGATTTCCATGCCCCGCTCACGCCGGTGATGCGAGCGGTGGAGTACCCCTCGATGAACAAGGACGGCGTTCCGTTCGGAACCATGGTCGGCGCAATGGCGGTGCTGGAGGCTATGGCGGGCTACCAGGGAAAAACGCATCTGCTCGAGATGCCCGAGTACCGCTACCTGCTCGATTCGCTCGGATCGGAATATGAGATCATGAATCTCTATTTCAAGCCCTATACCTGCTGCCGATGGGCGCACCAGCCGATTACAGCATGCCTCGCCCTCATGAAGCAGCACGATTTTCCGGCGGAGCGGATCGAAAAGGTCACGGTGCATACGTTCGACGCCGCTTCCAGGCTGAGCAAGATCGTGCCCGGCGCCACCGACGAGGCACAGTACAACATCGCCTATCCGGTGGCGGCGGCGCTGGTCCACGGCGACGTGGGATATCTGCAGATCAGGGACGAGGCTCTGGGGGATACCCGGGTGCTCGACATGATGCGGCGTCTCGAGTTCGTTGTCGATCCGGACGTGGAAAAACGCTTCCCGAAAGAGCGCCTTGCCTGGGTGGAAATAGAACTCTCCGACGGCCAAGTCCTGCGATCCGACCTCTTCACCGCTCCGGGAGAGGCTGCCGATAACGTGGATCTTCCCTGGATCACCGAAAAGTTCATGCGGATTACGAGCCCGCTGCTCTCCGGGAAGAAGCAGAAAGAAATACTGAAGCTGCTGTCCGACCCGGGCGATATCCCTGTTCGATTTATTGTCGACGAGATCAACAAGAGTTAGCCTTTTGCCGGCGAAAAAAATCCGGATGCGGATGAAAGGGGAAGTTCGGAGTGATTTTGAGCGGCAGGGAGCAATCCATTCTCGACGGCGGCGAAGGCAGGCTGAAACAGAGAGCGCTGGAACTGATCGTAGCGTACGCGAAGGCGCTTGATGCCCCGCGTCTCTGCCGGGTCACCAAGGCGCACCTGTATGCCGGGAATCACTTCTACCTTCAACTGAAAGCCTTGAACGGTCTTGACGCCGGGACAATCATATCCCAAATGCACTTCTGCTCCGACAGGACACTCTCCTTCGACAAGGCGGGGTGTTTCGCGCAGACGGACGCGGGGCCGATGGACCCGGACCAGTGGGCGCGCCTCGGCTTTTCTCCGGAAGAATCCCGCAGAAACGACGAATTTCTGCAGATCTATCTGAAGGCGGGCATCCACCTGGTCGGTTCGTGCGTTCCCTACCTGACGGGCTTTGTTCCTCTCATGGGAGAGCATTACGTCTCGACGGAATCGCATGCCGTGACCCTCATGAACTCCATATGGGGCGCCTGCGCGAACGCGGATGGAATCGAGATCGCCTTCTGCTCCGCCGTATGCGGGTACACGCCCTACTGGGGCAACCACGTTCCCGAACAGAGAAAAGCGACGCACCTCTTCAGGATCGATTCGCCGGTTTCTTCCATCCACGACTGGGATGTTGTCGGATACGCGGTAGGGCAAAACGCTCCTTCGTTCTGCGTCCCGGTGCTTTCCGGCGCATTCGAAAGGCCCGACCTCGACCGACTGAAGGCGTGCTTTGCCGCAATGGCCGCGAGCAGCGGAATCGAATTATGCCACATCGAGGGGTGTACCCCCGAGGCGCTCACGCTGGAACAGGCGGCGGGAAACGCCGGTATGGAAAGCGTCCTCATCGGAACGAAGGAGATATCGGCGGCCCGGGAACATCTCGGAACCATGGAAGGGGAAGTGGAGTTCGTGAGTTTGGGCTGCCCTCACTACTCGATAGAACAGATAAAGGATGTTGCCGAAGCCCTGGAAGGGCGCAAAGTCCATTCTCGGGTCGAGCTGCAGATATGGACGGCGCTCCCGATCAAGGCGGTATCCGACCGGTGCGGCTACACCGCGGCGATCGAGCGTGCGGGAGGAATGCTCCTCTGCGGAAGCTGCCCGCTCCTTACCGGGAAATTTCCCCTGGACGGCTCCTGCGGGCTTCTCTTCGATTCGGCCAAGCAGGCCAACTACCTTCGGTCCAAAGCGCCGGGAAGGGTCTTTTACGGAGCCATGGAAGAGTGCCTCGATGCCGCGGTTTCAGGCATATTCAGGCCGCAGCGCCGTTAGAGGGAGGGGCCGATGTCCGAAAATCCAGTTGTTCTGAAAGGAAGGGGCGTTATCGGCGGAACGGCCGAAGGGGAGGCCCTCGTGTTCGAGATATCCGTGCAGGGCAACTGTGCCTTCGACATGGAGACGGGCTGTATCGTGCAGCAGGGGCACCCCCTCGAAGGCGAGAGTATCGCCGGCAGAGTCCTTGTAATGGAAGGCGGGCGCGGGTCCGCAGGGTGGTCGTGCAGGCTCCATGCGACGGTTGTCTCCGGCGTCGGACCCTGCGCGATGCTGTTTCCCAGGATGGACTCGAGAACAGCCGCCGGAGCGGTCGTGGCGGGCGTCCCGGTCGTCGCCGACCTCGACCGGAATCCGTTCGACGTCATCCGGACGGGAGATCGCGTCCGGATCGACGGTACGAACGGGCTTGTCGAAGTTGTGAAACGGTGACGGAGGATGTGACCGTGGTTTCCGGTCAGCACGGCACGCACCTCCGTCTGATACGCCACCCCTGTTTCGACCGGCCGCCCGATATCGGGAAGATGGCCTCGCACGGGGAATGGGAAAGGGCGGAAGTATTTCGGCCGGGACGTTTCACAGCCGAGGACGAGGTGAAGGGATACCTCGGCTCGAAAGATGAGATCGCCTGCGAGGCTTTCTTCGGCGACGGTTTTTTCGGGGCCCGGAAGCGCGGAACGCCCGAGGAGCTGCTGCATTTCGTCCTCGATTTCAACAGTGCGCTAGCCTCGTCAGCAAGCGGCTCCGACTTCTTCCGGCGCGTCGCCGAGAGACCGGGGATTCCGGTAGGAAGCGTCTTCCTCTTCGCCGAAGCCGGTGCTGTGGACGCATGGAAGAGCGTCGGCCCGTTCCGCATCGAAGACCCCTGCTCCGCCCTGGAACGCTTCGAAGAACTGTTGAGCAAACTGGAGCGCTCCCCCGCGGGCCGCGAGCGCGAACACCCCAAGGCCGTCGAGTTCGCTTTTGACGGCGGCGGCCTTGAACACTGGATCGCCCTCCCAGTCTCCGAAGGCCCCGTTCTCGTACCCTCCATGCTCGAAGACGCGCTGCGGAGGTGGTGCGAATCGAGTGAAAGAGAACCCCTCTCCGCGAATTCTCAAAACAAAAAAGCCTGAAAAAACGTGCTATAGTATAGTAACATCGTTCACGGACTGCGAGCATATGCCCATTGGATCTTCGCCCCTGGCGTTTTTTCCGGAGGACTTATGTTGTTGTAGTCCTATCGGCATGCCGTCGCACAGGAGGCGCCCTATGATCACCGGAGAAATCAAATCTCGAATTGACCGAATTTGGGATACCATGTGGTCGGGAGGGATATCCAACCCCCTTTCCGTCATCGAACAGTTGACCTACCTCCTGTTCATCAAGCGCCTCGACGAACTGCACACGCTCAAGGAGCGCAAGGCCGCCCGCCTTGGCACACCCCTCGAAGGCCCGATCTTCGCCCCTGGACAGGAGCATCTCCGCTGGTCGCGCTTCAAGGAGACTTCGCCCGAGCAGATGTTCGCCGTCGTGCGCGACGAGGTCTTTCCCTTCATCAAGGGGCTGGGGCGCAACAGATCGGACGGCAACGGCAGCACCTACAGCCGGCACATGAAAGACGCCATCTTCATGATGCCCGCGCCCCGCGTGCTGGCCAACGTCGTCGACCAGCTCGACGCCATCGACATGGCCGACGCAGACACCAAGGGCGACCTCTATGAATACATGCTCGGCAAGATCGCCACCGCCGGGCAGAACGGCCAGTTCCGCACCCCGCGCCACATCATCAGGATGATGGTGGACATGACTGCACCCATGCCCCGCGACGTCATCTGCGACCCCGCCTGCGGCACGGCGGGCTTCCTCATCGCCGCCTCGGAGTACCTGCTGCACTCCCACGGCGACGAAATCTACAAGGACGCCGAATCGCGGCGGCGATTCAACGAGAGCACCTTTCACGGCTACGACTTCGACGCCACCATGCTCCGCATCGGCAGCATGAACATGCTGCTTCACGGAGTGGAGAACCCGGACATACGCTACCGCGACTCGCTGGCCCAGGCGGACGAGGACGACGCCGAAAAGTACACCCTCGTCCTCGCCAATCCCCCCTTCGCCGGCAGCCTGGACTACGAATCCACCGCCAAGGACCTGCAGCGCATCGTCAAGACGAAGAAGACCGAACTACTCTTCCTCGCGCTCTTTCTGCGCCTGCTCCAGAGCGGCGGTCGCGCCGCGGTCATCGTGCCGGACGGCGTCCTCTTCGGCTCCAGCAACGCGCACAAGGGGCTGCGGAAGCTTTTGGTGGAGGAGCAGCGGCTCGACGGCGTGATCTCCATGCCCTCGGGTGTCTTCAAACCGTACGCCGGGGTGAGCACTGCCATCCTGCTCTTCACGAAGACCAACTCCGGCGGCACGGAGAACGTCTGGTTCTACGACATGCAGAACGACGGCTACTCGCTGGACGACAAGCGCGCTCCGCTGCAGGAGAGCGACATCCCCGACATCATCGCCCGTTGGCGGAAGCGCGAAACCGAAACGGAGCGGAAACGCACCGAGAAGAGCTTCATGGTTCCCAAGTCCGAGATCGAGGCCAACGGCTACGACCTCTCCATCAACCGCTACAAGGAAGTGACCTATGAGGCGGTGGAGTACGATCCTCCCAAGGTGATCCTCGAACGCCTCGCCGCGCTGGAGGCCGAGATCGCCGAGGGACGCCGCGAGCTGGAGGAGTTGCTGGGATGAGGGAATATGCGTGATAATCACCTCATTGAGCAGAAGTGAGGCGATTGAGGATTCTTCGTGCATTACTGAAAGATTCTCGTTTCACCGGCCCAAACTTGCTGTTTTTGGGCCGGGAATGGGCCGATATGGGCCAGTAATGGGCCAGTAATGAGCCGATTATGAGCCGATTATGAGCCAGTAATGAGCCAGTAATGAGCCAGTAATGAGCACTGATCGCAGTGAAAATGTGAAGTGGGAAGGGGCGCTGGAATGATGCTTTGGGAGATGGTTGCTTTACAAAAAATTGCATCTATCGAACGATCTGTAGTTCAGCCCGAAGTGATCGAGCACGGCACAGCGTATCTTGGTCTGGAGCACATCGAAGCTGGTGGTCGTATTCTCGGAAAGCAATATGTTGATGAGGGGGAACTAGCAAGTGCAAAGTTTCTATTTACTCCTCGTCACTTGCTTTTTGGTAAACTGCGTCCCTATCTAGCCAAGATTGCTCTACCCGACTTTGAGGGAATATGCAGTACTGATATTTTACCAGTTCTACCGAGTGATTCTTTGGACCGTCGTTATCTTGCCTTTTTTTTACGGCAACCGTCGCTTGTCGATTATGCAAATTCACGGGCGATAGGAGCAAATCTACCACGGTTGAGTCCATCGGAGTTGGGTAGGATTACGATCCCCCTCCCGCCGATTGAGGAACAGAAGCGGATCGCGGCGATTCTGGATGCGGCGGACGCCTTGCGGGCCAAGCGCCGCGAGTCCATCGCCCAGCTCGACGCCCTGCTCCAATCCACCTTCCTCGACATGTTCGGCGACCCCGTTACGAATCCGATGGGGTGGGATGAGTCTGCTAAGCTTGGCGAACTAGCAGAAATAGTTTCTGGTGTAACAAAAGGCCGGAAAATAAATGGAAAGTCGACGCGCGAGGTTCCTTATCTCGCTGTATCGAACGTGCAAGATCGTCATTTGTTGCTTGAAGCGGTAAAAACGATAGAGGCAACAAATGATGAGATCATTAAGTATTCTTTGCGTTTCCATGATATCCTTCTCACGGAAGGTGGAGATCCTGACAAATTAGGTCGAGGGAGCCTTTGGCATGATGCAATACCAGATTGCATTCATCAAAACCATGTTTTTAGGGTCAGATTATTGAGCCTGGAGAGATTAATCCCCGTTTTTTTGAACTGGCTCATAGGGAGTGCCAAAGGAAAATCTTATTTTCTTAGATCGGCAAAACAGACTACTGGGATCGCATCGATAAACATGAGACAGCTTCGAGCGTTTCCCCTTTTAATCCCCCCCCTATCCCTCCAACGCCGCTTCGCCTCCATCGTGGAGGCGGCCGAACGCCAGAAGGCGCGTCTGCGCGCCCACCTGGACGAGCTGGACGCGCTCTTCGCCTCGCTCCAGTCGCGCGCCTTCAACGGGGAGCTGTGACAGACCATGACGGACATTCCTTTCAACATCGACGAGCTGCGAGAGGTCTTTCTTCGGTTGCTTTGGACAGGGAATATCGGCATCGAAGACCAGGGTTCTGCCGGTTTTCGGCTACGTGATAGGTTAGTTTGTGCGGGCAACCCCACACATTTGGGGACGAACCCCACACATTTGGGGACGAACCCCACACATTTGAGGACGAACCCCACACATTCTCGCTGGATGGCAACGCACTATGGAAGGAAGCCTTCGCAGCCCCATAGGAGGTCCGAAGGTATAACTCTGAACTCCGAAGATATGCCTTGGCGCTCCGAAGGTATAACTTTTTACTCCAAAGGTATGACGATTAGCTGTGCTGATTCGTTGGGTAAGTCCACACATTCAGGGTGGAAGTCCACACATAAGAAGGCGAAGTCCACACACAAGGAGCCGAAGTCCACACATAAGGATGATGCAAATATCAATCCGCTTCGTAGCGGAGGAGCTTGGAATTTTTCCCCAATCAGCCCAACCATGTCCAGCAAGCCTACCGCACCAGGGAGTCTTCGCCATGAGTAACTTCTCCTTTCTTCCGGAAGATTTTCGCGATATCGCCGAGTCCGCTGTTCGGGCGGAGGGGTATGTTTCCGGCGATCCGCGCGCGGCATGCTTCCATGCGCGCTTCGCGCTGGAGTCTGCGGTGCACTGGCTTTACAGGCGCGATCCGGCGCTTCGGATGCCGTACGACGATAGCCTCGGGGCGCTCCTCCACGAGCCCACCTTTCAGAATCTGCTTCCGCAGGCGGTCTTTCAGAAGGCGCGGGTGATCCAGCGGATGGGGAACCGCGCCGTGCACGACACGCGTCCTGTTCGCCCTTCGGACGCCTTGCTCGCCGTGAAGGAGCTGTTCCACGTCTGCTACTGGCTGACGCGGACCTACGCTCCCGGAACCGCACCCCCCGACGCCGCATGGCGGGATGATCGCGTGCCCGGCGCGAGGACCTGCGAAACGGTTTCGCGTGCGGAGCTTGAGGCGCTTGAGGAAAAACTTGCCGGGCAGAGCAGGCTTGCCCTCAAAGAGCGGAGGGAACGTGACGCACTCGACGCGGAGGTGAGCGAACTTCGCGCACGGCTGGCGGAAGTCCGCGCCGCGAGCGAAGCCGTCCCCGATACGCACGACTACTCGGAGGCCGAAACCCGCCGCTGGCTGATCGACGCGGAGCTGCGACGAGCCGGTTGGCCGCTCGACAGCCCTCGCGACCGGGAATACCGAGTTACGGGGATGCCGAACGCACAGGGCGAGGGGTACGCGGACTACGTCCTCTGGGGTGACGACGGAAAACCGCTGGCCGTGGTGGAGGCGAAGCGGACGACCGTGGACCCCGCCGCGGGACGCCAGCAGGCGAAGCTGTACGCGGACTGTCTTGAGGCGATGCACGGGCAGCGTCCCGTGATCTTCGTGACCAACGGATACGAGACGTGGCTGTGGGACGATTCGTTCTATCCTCCGCGCAGGGTGGCGGGGTTTTTCACGAAGGACGAGCTGGCGAGGCTGATCCTGCGGCGTTCGCAGCGTGAGGCGCTCGACGTGGCGAAGGTTCGGGACGCCATCGTGGAGCGGTACTACCAGAAGCGGGCGATCGGCAGCATCTTCGCGCAGTTCGCGGCATCGCGGCGCAAGGCGCTGCTGGTGATGGCGACGGGAACGGGCAAGACGCGCACGTCCATCGCGCTGGTGGACGCGCTGCAACGGGCGGGGTGGGTAAAGCGCGCGCTCTTCCTGGCGGACCGGCTGGCTCTTGTGCGACAGGCGGGAAACGCCTTCAAGAGGCACCTGCCGGAATCCAGCCCCGTGAACCTGGTGACCGACAAGGATGCCGAAGGGCGCGTCTTCGTCTGCACCTATCCGACGATGATGGGGCTGATCGACGAGAACGAGGGGGAGACGGCGCGCTTCGGGCCGGGGTACTTCGACCTCGTGATCATCGATGAGGCGCACCGCTCGGTCTACCAGAAGTACGGCGCGATCTTCCGCTACTTCGACTCGCTGCTCGTGGGGCTCACGGCGACGCCCCGCGAGGATGTGGACAAGAACACCTACGATCTCTTCGAACTGGAGCAGGGCGTGCCGACCGACGCCTACGAGCTGGAGACGGCGGTCGCCGACGGCTTCCTCGTGCCGTACAAGGTGCGGAAAGTGGACCTGAAGTTTCCGCGCGAGGGGATACGCTACGACTCGCTGAGCGACGAGGAGAAGGCGCAGTGGGAGAGCCTGGACTGGGGGGATGAAACAGAGGAGCGCGGCCTTCCCGAGAGGGTGAACGCCTCGGCGGTGAACAACTGGCTCTTCAACCGCGATACGGCGGACAAGGCGCTCAGGTATCTGATGGAGCACGGTCACAAGGTCGAAGGCGGCGACCGGCTCGCCAAGACGATTCTCTTCGCCCGGAATCATGAGCATGCGCAGTTCATCGAGGAGCGTTTCAACGTCCACTATCCGCACTCCGCCGGGAGCTTCACCCGCGTGATCGACAACTACGCGAGGTACTCGCAGAGCCTGATCGACGACTTCGCCCAACCCGACAAGCCGCCGCACATCGCCATCTCCGTGGACATGCTGGACACCGGCATAGACATCCCCGAGGTCGCGAACCTCGTCTTCTTCAAGCCGGTCTACTCCAGGATCAAGTTCTGGCAGATGATCGGGCGAGGCACGCGGCTCTGTCCGGATCTCTTCGGGCCGGGACGCGACAAGGAGGACTTCCGCATCTTCGACTTCTGCGGCAACTTCGATTTCTTCGGCGAGAATCCGGAGGGGATGGAGGCGGCCGACAACCCACCGCTCGGCGTGCGGCTCTTCCGCTCCCGTCTGCTTCTGCTGGAGCACGTTCGGGAACATCCCGAGCTGGACCCCGGCGGCGCGCTCGACGAAGTGCTCGTCCGCGTGCTGCACGGCGAGGTTGCGTCGATGAATCCGCGGAACTTCATCGTGCGGATGCACCTTCAGGCGGTGGACCGGTTCCGGAATCGTGAGGCGTGGGACGTGCTCTCGAGCGAGGAGTATGAAACGCTGTCCCATGAGGTAGCGGGGCTTCCGGGCGGAATGGAGGAGGACTCGATCGAGTCGCGGTTGTTCGACCTGACGGCGCTCTCTCTGCAGCTTACGCTCGTGGAGAAGGAGCAGGGCGAGTTCGAGCGGCGCAGGCGGCGCGTGACGGAGATCGCGGCACTGCTGGAGGAGAAGGCCGCGATTCCGGCGGTGAAGGCGCAGCTGGGCTATCTTGCGGCGTTGCGGGAGGAAGCGTTCTGGGAGGACGTTACGCTTGAGGCGCTTGAGGAGATGCGCCTTCGTCTGCGCGGCCTTGTCGTCTTTCTCGACAGGAAGAAGCGCACGCTCGTCTACACCGATTTCGAGGACGAACTGGTGGGGGAGCGGGAGGATGGTACCCCCGCTCTGCCGAAGATGACCGGGGCGCAGTACGAAAAAAAGGTGAAGGACTACCTCCGCAGCCACCTGGACCACATCGTCATCCACCGTCTGCGAGCCAATCTGCCGCTGACGCCGACCGACCTTCAGGAGCTGGAGCGGACGCTCGCGGCGATAGGCGAGGAGGACGGAAGGTCGCTTCTCGAGGGGATGCTCGCGCGGAGCAACGCGCCGTCGATCGCGTGGTTCGTCCGTACTCTGGTGGGGATGGACCGGGCCGCGGCGCAGGCCGCCTTCTCCGCGTTCCTCAACGACCGCAGCCTGACGCCGCAGCAGATCCGCTTCGTCGAGACGATCATCGACCAGCTGACGGCGCGCGGCGTGATGGAGCCGTCCGCCCTCTACGAGCCGCCGTTCACCCGCATCGACTCGGGCGGACCCGACGCCCTCTTCGACGGCAGGGAGAACGTCGTCGCGGGCATCTTCGAGACGCTGGACGCGATGAACTCCGGCCTGTACGACGAGCGGATGACCCTCCGCGTTGCGAGGCGGAAGAGCGGGGGAACTGCATGAAGAAGTCCATAGGAAAGGGGTTTCTCCAATAAACGTGCATTACGTGAAGTTCATATCGGCGTGCCTTCTGTTCGGCTCGAACGGGATCGTGGCGAGCCATATACTGATGAGCAGTCATGAGATCGTCTTTCTGCGAACGCTTATCGGCAGTCTTTTCCTTCTCGCCGTTTTCGTTCTGACCGGAGGGAAGTTCTCCGGGCTGCGGAATATACGGCACCTCGCGTTCCTGATTCTGTCGGGAGGCGCGATGGGTGCGAGCTGGATTTTTCTGTTCGAGGCGTACCAACGGATCGGCGTCGGAATGGCGACGCTGGCCTACTACTGCGGACCGGTTATCGTGATGGCGCTCTCGCCGCTGCTGTTCAAGGAAAAACTCACTCTTGCGAGGATATGCGGCTTCGCCGCCGTTCTTCTGGGGATGTTCCTTGTCAACCGGGACGCGCTGATGCTGGGCGGAATCTCGTGGGGACTGATTTGCGGCATGCTCTCGGCGGTCATGTTCGCGCTCATGGTGATCCTCAACAAGATGGCCGCGAGCATCACGGGATTTGAAAATGCCGTGTGGCAGCTTGCGACGAGCTTCGTCACGGTGGCGATCTATACAGTGCTCAAGCAGGGGTTTGCGATCGACATCCCCACCGGGAGTTTCGCGCCCGTCCTTCTGTTGGGGTTCGTGAACACGGGCGTCGGATGCTATCTGTACTTTTCGTCGATGCAGGGGCTTCCGGCGCAATCGGTCGCGATCTGCGGCTATCTTGATCCGCTCTCGGCGCTGATTTTTTCAGCGGCTTTCCTGGCCGAGCGCATGTCTCCGGAGCAGATGACCGGGGCGGCGCTGATTCTGGGAGGGGCGGCGTTCGGTGAGTATTTCGGCAGGAAGCGTCTTCCAAGCGTCGTTGTGGAGGGAAACATGGAGAAAAGAGCAAAAGAAAACACGAATTGAAAACGGGAGGAATTCGTATGACCAGTCTTGAAAGCGCGGTGGAGGAGATCCGGGAGGAACTGGTGGCGCTTCGCCGCGACCTGCACCGGCATCCCGAGCCGGGATTCGAAGAGTACTACACGTCCGAAAAAGTAGCGAATTACTTGAAAGAGTGCGGGTACGAGGTTACCG
>Ga0334889_1001466_pt1 | contig 30862 bp, 22 predicted proteins | sample GraSluR1_MG_2_FD_207222 | JGI IMG/M metagenome (GOLD analysis project Ga0334889, IMG submission 207222) | Sludge microbial communities from methane-producing bioreactor in Wageningen University, Netherlands - Granular Sludge_8_08-R1 | ecosystem: Engineered > Bioreactor > Anaerobic > Unclassified...
CCTATGATAGATTGGCTGCAAAGAGCGTTTGAAGACACCAGCGTCATTTGGATTCTCCTTTCATCGATCATCGGCGGTATTGTCGGTGCGTCAGTGCGGTTGGTGTTCGAAGTCATCCTTCCGCAGAGATTCCAACAACGCCGCGAAATACTTGCCGTCGAACGCAAATATCGGATTCCTATCCTCTTCGCCGCGGAAGAATTGAGAAACCGACTCAGTAACATCATCCGAAATATGAACGCAATCGAGAAAGAAAACTGGTTACAACATACTCCCCCTGGTTATTATTACCTCAGCACCCTTTACGTTGTCGCACAATTCTTTGGCTGGTTTCGTATTTTGCGTAAACGTGTCACTTATCTTGATCTGACTAGTACAAAAGAAACTCGGCGGTTCGAAGGATATCTCAAGTTGATCGAGAAAGGATTTTCAGATCCCGGATTGCTACGTGCTGCACCAAGCGGTTTAGCCGGAACATCACCAGATCGATGGATTTTTTCGTTCTGGCTTCAGGCTATTGGCGACCAGATGATTGAAGAACACGACGATGAGTTTAGCACTATCGGATACGAAACCTTTAGCACCAGACTTGCTGCCATTGACCAGGCAACTCAGCCATGGTTCAACGCACTAGGTGCAGTCTTTCGTGATCTACGCAGAGATGACCTGCGATATCGCAGACTCGTTGCAATCCATATGATTCTCAATGCCTTTGTTGAACACCTCGATCCACGGCATTTGAGAACCCAAAAGAGCAATGACTTCTCAGATCAACTCACAAAAGAAGAAATCCAACATCTTGAAGGAATGATCCAGGATGTCACTCAATGATGAGGGTGAGAGCAAAAGGCACATCGCAATCCAAGGCGGGAGTGTAACTAACCGGCGCTTCATACTCGACTTACTCTAGCTCAGGTCCTTTGCGCGGGTCATTTTGCTTCTATCCCCCCTTGCAATTCAAGGTATGAATATGGTATAATAGATATATACCTGGATACAGCAGCACCGTCCAGGCGCGAAAAGTCCGGGGCTTCGGCTCCAAACCGCAGGAACCTCCAAGCCTGCGGCGCTTTGACCGGGTAACACCGCGATGAGAACAAAAGGGGAGGACACGGGAACTGTCCCGCGTCCTCCCCTTTTTCGTTTTCTTGGACGGGATTGGCAGGATGAACAGGATGGAGAGATGCGCTATCCTGAAAATCCTGACGAAACATACACATTCATACGTAGGAGGAAACACACAATGTCATATTTGATTCTAGCCTTACACTCACTGGCCCTCGTCCTGGCCCCCGGCGCACTGCGCTGGGTTCTGGCCCCAATGTGGGGCGCGGCGCTGGCGCTGGCCTACTTCAAGCCCGATGACCGCGCGGCGACCACAAACTACATCTACTTCTTCCTCGCGGGCAACGCCGGCCTGCTCTTTGCCTATCGCATCGCGGCGTTGCTGGTCAGCGGCACGCCGGAGCCGGGCGCGACGACGCTCTACGGCATCTCGGTGTGGCTGCTGGGCTTCGCCGTGATGTCGGCTATTGGCTTCTACGCCTATGTCCTGCGCTTCCTGTTCTGGGACCGCAGCACGCCGTTCTTCGGCGGACGGATGACGACGCGCGATGTGCTGCAGCAGGTGAAGAGACAGTAGACGGAATACGGTAGACGGTAGACGGGGGTTTCCTGTCCCTGTCTACCGACTACGGTCTACCGTCTACCAAACCAAAGGAGACTCTATGAACAACACAAACACCACCAACAATACATTCTCAATGACCCTCACGCCTGACGGCGCATCCCTGCACGCCTACGCCTGGGCGTTGCCCCACGGCTGGCGGGCCTGGTCGCCGCACGCGCTGCGCATCCTGCGCAAGCCCTACCGCCACGCACGGACGCACCTGGAACTCACCGATGATGTGGTGAGCAGCCTGTACGATCCGCAAGGCGCGCGCAACACGGCTGCCGCCTTTGGCCTCGCCAACGTGCCCGAACTGGGCCTCGTCCAGGTCTACGGCGGGCTGGCAACGGCAGAAACACAAGACAAGGCCGTGCAAGCCGCTGCCCTGAACTCGGCGCGCCTGGTTGCGGCGCTGCAAGGGCGTTTCCGGCAATCACGCTTTACCCTGTTGTCTGGCGATGAAGCCTCGGCCTTGTACAATCACCTGTGGGCCTGTCGCTACACCGCGTCCCTGATTGGCCAAATCGTGCCTCGCATCGCACCCGGAATGGGATCGAGCCACGGCATCAACCAACTGGTCACCACCGACGCGCAAGAACAGCTCGAAGTCATCGCCGCTGCGCTGGCCGGGGAGCCGTTCGCAGTATTAACCCTGGCGCATCCCTTGCACGCGCTGGACATCCGCCGGATGCTGACCGACACCGCCCAAGCCTTGAGCTACTTCGCTTCCAAGGTGAAGCAAAGCGAGTCGGCCAACGTGAGCGCGGTGTTGCCCTTGTTCCTCAACCCGGTGGCCGTCTTCAGCGAGCAGACCCATCGCGCGACACAGGTGACGCGGGCTGACCAACGCTTGCGCACCGAGCAGAACGCCCATCGCCTGGCCGCCGGACAAAGCGATGCAGTCAGTGCCTACCGCCGTGAGACCGCGAGCCACGAGGCACACCAGGGGCAGGAAAACACCGCCTACTCCGACAGGCAACGTATCAGCGAGCGTATCAATGAACACGAGGAGAGCCAGGTCAGCCTGGAACGCGACTATGCCGACAGCTATTCTTTGTCACGGTCGTACAGCGGCAGCGAGGCCGGTGTGATGCAGACCCAGGGTGCGCGCGATGCTATCCAGCAAGGCAACCGTCAGCAGCACACCGATGAAATGGGCCAGTTGCACAGCGTCGAGAGCATCGATGAACAGGTTGCCGGCGTGCGCTCCGGGGCAGGCAGCCGATCCAGCGTCGAGAATTTCAGCGTTGGGGAGAGCTATGCCGGGGGCAGCAGCCGGACCTGGGAAGGGGGCTACAACGAACAGACCGAGCGGTCGTTCAGCGGTGCAGGCAACGAACACACGCAAGGGGACTACCAGCAAGCCGAAATCGGGGTCAGCAACGAGGCGAGCAGCGAGGGCTTTGTCCACAGCACGGAGAGCGATGTGCAGGGCGATGGGGCGCAGATGCAGACCTATGCTGAACAAGGCGTCGAAGCTAACCTTGCCCCGCGCATCTTTGGCATCGGCGGCGGGGAAACAATGGAAGCCGGAGAGAGCGGCAATATGTACGAATCCCGCGACCACGAACTGGCCGACGTCACCGGCAGCCTGGAAACCGACCGAACCAGTCAGCAGAGCGCGATTACAGGCGGCATCCAACAAGCCGACACTTCCTATGACCGCAGCGGCAACCAACAAGAGGCGCTGGGCCAGACCTGGCAGGGCAACGAGACGGTGCAGACCTCGGAATGGCGCAGTGGGGGCGGAGTGCGGTCGAGTCAGACTAACTATGGCTACAGCGAAGCCTACCAGGACGCCAGCCACACCGACCGCGAGGCGCAGCGCGCCTGGGAGAGCGCCGTAGATCAGGACGCGGCCTGGCAGCAGGCTACCCGCGACGGCTATCAAGGGGTGGAGCACTTTGCACGTACCTTTGGCGGTAGCTATGCCGAAACCGGGCAGCGTAGTGGGCATCTCTCGCAGCAGGATACCATTGTGGCTGACCGCGCGCTGCAACGCGAGACTCACCGCTTCGTCAACGGCTTCCGCAGCGAAACCTTTGACGGTTACCGCAATTCACAAGAGCAGATTGACGGGGCCGAAGCGCGGCAGGAAGCGATGATCGGCGCGGGGCGCGAGTACGTGCAGGCCCAGGCCACCGAACAGGTCGGGGCAACGGTGGCAAATATGGGTACGACCCAGGTGACGACACGGGGCGTGATGGGGCCTTCGGGCGGCTCGCTCGTGGCGGGCCTGGCTTTCGCGCGGCAGACCGTGGACGCACAGCGTGACTTGGTGGCGCAGTTGCTTGACCAGCAGGTGCGTCGCCTGAGCGCGGGGCTGGACACCGGACTGTTTCTGACGCAGGTGACGTTGCTGGCCCCTGATGCGGCCCGGCTTGAGCGATTAGCCGCTGCGTCCATTGCCGCAATGCGCGAGGAGAACGTCGTCGTGCCCGTCGCCGCGCGCGCCGGGGACGAGACGCTGTGGCAACGGGCGATTACGCTGGACTTCGACGAACGTGCGGAAGACGCCGGGCCGTTTGATACGTTGCGCCACGCCCAAACCCTGACATCTAACGAGTTAGCCGCGCTCGTCCACCCAATCCGCATCTCGGACGGCACGATTTCGGCCTCGTTGGATGCCTGGCCGGACGACTTGTCGCACCGCCGCACCCAAGGGGAAATCGCGTTGGGCACGGTGCTGGACATCAACTTACAGCCCGATCCCAACAATGTGCACCGTTTCCGTGCCGACGAACTGATGCACGCCGTCATCGTCGGCGATTCCGGGTCCGGCAAGTCCAACTCCGCGCTGTGGTTTGTCTCGCAGGTGGTCAATGCTTTACGCGAGGACGAACACGGTATCCCGATCCCTGCGCCGACCACGGGACCGGCATCGACGCTCCGGTTGGGTGGGACGCCGTGTATCGGGGTGACGGTCTTTGACCCCACCGGGGAATGGCGCAAGTTGGGCAAGTTGATCTCGGCGCAGGACTTCCAATTCTACTCCCTGACCGATCCGTGGGATTATCCCTTGCAGTTCAACCCGCTGCGCATCCCTAGCCCCTATTTGCACCCGGCGAAGTGGGCGGCGGCGTTCGCCAAGCACTGGCTGCTGGCATACCCTGCCGGAGTGACCGGCTTCCACCAGCTCAAGGGCGCGGTGCTGGACGCTTACCGCGCGATGGGCGTCATCGAGGAGGACGGTAGAGTATACCTGGAACGTTCGGCGAACCTGAATATGGAGAACCTGCACACGGCCCTGGTCGCGCGCTACAAGGCCCTCAGCGAAGAACGCAAAGACAGCATCACGTCCGGCGTGGTCAAGCGTATCATCGACAAACTGGAAGAGTTTCTGTCCAAGGGGGTCTACCACCACGCCTTTGGGCAGCCGGGCGGCACAACGGTCGAGGACTGGACAGCTCCCGATAAGGCCACGGTCATCACGGGGAAGTTCGGCGATGATGGGCCGTTGAAGCAGTTTATTATCGGGTTAATGGTGTCCGGCATCTACCAGCACGCCGACGAACGCTATGAGTCCTACTTGCGCCGGCGCAAGGCTATTCCGCAGCACTTGCTCTTCGTCGAAGAAGCCCACGTGGTGATGCGCTCCGATGCCTCGACCCAAACGGAGATTGCCCAGGCTATCGGCGAAGATGCTGGACTGTGGAACAACATCACCGACCGGGGACGCAAGCTGGGGCTGTACCTGTGGACATCGGCGCAGCACTGGGAGCCGCTGCCGTCCGGTGTGGTCACGTCGAGCAGCATTGCCATTATCCAGAAGGTCAGCACGGTGAAAGACGCCGAAATCGCGGTGTCGAAGGCGGGGCGCTTGCCAGGAAAGACCAGCCTTGACGACTATTCCAAGTGGACGCTGAGTGTGCTCAATATGCCCACGGGGGTGGGCTATGTGCGGCGGACGCGCAAGACGTTGGACCAGGAAAGTGAAATGGAAATCTTCCCGGTGCAGTTCGCGGACATTTCGGGGATCGTGCCACCGGCGGACGCGGAGTTGGAGCGGATTGTGGGGGGAGGGTGAGCCTTCATTAGGGGATGATGCATTGCCTATCGCAAACTCGCCATTTTGAGGTTGTTCTCACAGCAAAGGCGGGAAACAAGGCAAACACTCTGGCGTCGCTAGTTTGAGCCAGGCTGTCGCCCCGATAGCCTCAAGTTCCTGAACACCCAACTCCCAGTACTGAGTGCGCGTTTCAGGACTCTCAGCTATATTGGCCAACGTCAGGAGACAAAAAGCGACGTCGAGTCGCCGCCCGCACGTTTGCGCCAACGCGAGTGCCTGTTGCAAGTAAGTGCGCCCGCGTTCGGTTTCCACTTCAGTTGCCAAATAGCGCAACGCGAGTGATTCCAGCGCGGGCGAAGCAATCTGCCGGCTCAGTTCCAGGGCTTCCTCGTACAACTGGATTGCCTGTTGCTTGTTGCCCAATTGTAGGTGGCATAAGCCCAACGCCAGACAATCCAGTCCATACCCCTCGCGCGAGCCATATTTCTGGCCGTAATCATACGTTTCCCGCAAGACTGCGTAGGCTTCTTGTGCCTGCCCCTGACAGAGTTGCACCTCCGCGCGATGTCCGTAGACGCGGTGGAGTTCCCAAACGTCGCCCAATTGCAGAGCGAGGTGCTCGTGACGTTCTAACAGTGCGAGCGTCATCTCCATTTCGCCCCGTGATAAGTAGACTAACGCCAGGTTTCCCACATCGCGTATCAGCCGCCAACGCGCATTGGTCCGTTCGCCATAGACGATACTGCGTTGGATTGTGCGTTCAGCCTCATCAAGTTCTGAAAGGCTCCAATGCACCAATCCGAGAATGCTCTGTGTGTAAACTTCGGCGCTGGCGTCGCCTTCTTGAGCAAAGAGCGTCATTGCCTGCTGCAGATCACATTTTGCTTCTGCATAGTGAACGTGTACCCAGAACATCAATCCGCGTGTGCGAAATAACTCTCCTAGCAGATAGGGTTGTGGGAAGTCCAGACTTTCCAGGTTTTCAATGAGCTGGTCCATTAATTGAATGGCTTGCTCAATATGTCCCTGTTTTCGCAAGGCTGTTGCCTTTGGTAAGCCAAGGCGTGCTTGCGCCAATAAATATTCCTGTTGTGATGTGTGATCACGCAAGGTCTCTGCTTCACCTTCCAGGGATTGTAGTAAGGCGTCGGCGGTTTCATATTCCGCCTGGAGATCGTACACACCGATCAGCGCGACACCGGCCCTGGCGAACAGCGCCACGGCCCGATTGTCGCGTGCCAAGGCCAACGCGCGCCGTGCTGCGTCTTGGGCTTCTGTCAGGTGACCGCGTATCGACAGTTGTTCTGCCAGATACGTCAGGAACTCTGCCTGCAACAGGGGGCGGCCTACATCTGCGGACACTTGCGCTGCGAAACGTAACTCCAACTCCCACAGGTCCCATTCTCCCCAACGCTGCGGCCAGGGATGTAACGCCGTAATCAAAATAACGGCCAATTCGTTCAAATCGCGGAAAGCACGTGCTTGCTGTAATAAAGTCAGGAAAGAACGCACGTGACGCTCGCTCTGCGAAGGCGATTGTTTACGGACGTAGGCGGCGGCCCAGGCCAAGCGATCCTGGAGATAATCCTGGAAGTGTTGATGCCAGCGGCGTGTGTCGATGTTTGCCGTGGAATAATGCGTGGCAGATATAGTTTGTGATGCAAGCATACGTTATGTCAGTAAGAAAGCACGTTCGTCTGCAGAAACGTGATCGTCAGGCGGTGTAAGCGGTAGTACGGTGCGGCCAGGCCATTGCTGATTTCGAGCAGTGAATAATCCAGCAATTGCGCTAAAGCCTGATCGAACTCCGCGCCGGTTAAGGCGCTCATCTCTTGCAAGAAGCCAACGTCCTCACCTTCAGGGTCGATTGCCAGCATCGACAGAAGCAGATGTTGCGCCGGAGGATCGAGCAACCGCCACGTGTGATAGTAGATGTACGTGTAGAGTTGGTCGCGCCGGCGGCGTTCTCCTTCCTGAAAATCTGCCAAGACGGTATCCAGTGGCAGGTGATTGAGTTGCGCAGCGACCAATTTAAGGGCCAATGGTAACCCGCCGAATTTGGCATAAATTGGCTCAATAAACGCCGATTGCACTTCGGCGCGCCGTCCGCGCCTTTGCAGCTCGTCGTTGAGCAATGCCTGGCTATCCTGCAACGTCAACTCAGGCACGTCGAAAACGGACACGTAAGGGAATCGCGCCAGTGTGTGGCGGCTAGTCAGCACAAAATGACTTTTCGCAGAGAACGTGGACAACGTCGGCAGCAATTGGGCCACATCGGCGAGCGTTTCGAGGTTGTCCACGACGATCAAGTGGGCAGATTCACGCACGACGTGACGCAGCCGTTCGAGTTTCTCTGCCAACGGCGCGCCGGCCAGGTCGCGCATCCCGGCTTGCATCGTCAGCCGGGTGATGATATCTTCCACAGAGTGTGCAGCATCCTGCACCGGCGTCATTTCGCCTCTGTCCGAAAGCCACACTTGTCGTGCGCTGACCCACAACACGTCCTCCACCGCGCCCCGTTCCAGCAAACGCTGCGCCAGCGCACGAGCCAGCGCCGTCTTACCGATGCCACCCAGACCCTCGATACTTAAGAAGCAAGAGGTTTCTGCTGCTTCGATCTGGTTTGTCAGACGCTTGAGGTGTGTCTCGACGCCAAAGAGCCGTCCGTAGTCGGGCGGCGGAAGGTGCAAACCGGCGCTATCGAGCCGTTGGCGGCGGGCTGCCAGTTCTGCTTTGCTCACTTCTATAGCCAGATAGGCCAGCCCTTGATTGAGCCGCCGACGGTATTGTTGCAGTGCGACGTGCGCCGCGCCGGCTAACTCGTCCACGTTGAAAGGAACGGGGCTGAGATAGCGGTAAAACAACGCGCTCCAGGATTCGAGCGTGGCATTGCCGCAGCCGAAGTCGGTGGCCAACGCTTGCAGCAGCGCAGCGCGGTTGGGCACGGTGCGCGACGGGGCGGTGGGTAAGCCCTCGGCCTGGCGCTGCGCCGTCAACGCGCGCTCGACCAAACGGGACAAGAGCGCTTCCAACGTCAGGCTTTGCTCCACACGCGTCGCACTTTCGGTTTGGGCGAGAACGGCGAGGCGCAACATCTCTGCCGGCGGCGCTTCGGCCTGCTGTAGGCCGCGCAGCGCACGCTCGAGTAGAATGGGCGTCAGGTCATCCAGGTTCATTGGTATGGTTTCCACAGTAGGATCTCCACGGTAAGCACAAAAGTAGTTCGATTTTAGTTCGATTTCTGATTCTCGCCAATAGACAGGAGAACGCTGAATGACTATGATAATAGTGGGGCTGGACAAGGAGCATCAATCCTTGAAGGCTCTGCAAACTGTTTCTATTGTTGCATCCATCAGTTAACGCAAGTTGTTACTGACCTATGAAAACCGAATAAAGGAGTTGAATAATGGAAAATCATCCAAGTTTTCTCACCTATCTGGTTCAAGCGATAGAACAGTACCGTGCTGACCGACAATCTAAAGTGGCACCAGAACCTGGCCCAACTTCCAAGCGTAGTCAACGCCTTGTGCGTTGGGTTCTACCGAACGGCGGCACATTGTTAATCGTACTGGCCTTACTGATGACGCAATCCCTGTGGGCGCGTCCCTTCGCGGCACTAAACGCACCAGGTCCCAGCGCGACGACCGTGAACTACCAAGGCCGTTTGGCAAACAATGCGGGTACTCCCCTGGATGGCACATACGGTATGAGCTTCGCACTCTACGATTCGGCGGCAGGTGGCACGTTGATCTGGGGACCGGAGCCGCATACTGCTGTACCTGTAAGTGAAGGCTTGTTCAGTGTGGGACTGGGCACTCAGACCAGCGGCGGAATCCCGACAACTGTATGGAACGGTGACCGCTATCTGGAAATCACCGTTGGTGGAGAAACGTTGAGTCCACGTGAGTTGATTCGCTCTGTGCCTATCGCCGGGATGGCGCTGACAGTGCCAGATGGGGCAATTGGAACCACTCAGATTGCAAATGGAGCGATAGGGGCTAATCAGATTGCGGATGGAGCAATTGGGACCAACCAGGTTGCGGATGGAGCAATTGGGACCAACCAAGTTGCGGAGGGGGCGGTGACGGCAGTCAAACTGGCAGACAGAGCCGTTACATCACGAAAACTTGACCTCGACAGCGGAAGTCTTAGCGGGAGTTCTATTGCGCTGTCTTCAACTCGACAAGATATCCCCGGATTAGCGACAACAATCACTGCCGATGCTGACTTAACTGTGATTGCCTACGCAACTTTTGACTTTGTGACCGATGCCAGCACGACAGCAGTCGGAGAACTTTGGGTAGACGGCTCAATGAGGGGTAGACAGGCTATACAGAACAATGGACGTGGTACTGTAGCCCAGACATATCACTTTAGCATAACACCTGGGACCCACACCCTTCAACTTCGAGCGTATAAGGTGGGGACTGGCACGGCTAATGTTAAGGATCATAGTACCCTGACCTGGTTTGTGATACAGTAGTTTCATTGAAACACGCACGTCGCTGGCTAGGGATACTGCTACACACGAATTTTTGGGGATCCCAATCGGATCCGACAAGACTCTGGCTATAAGAACCTGATACCTTGTATTACACCGTTAAAATAATCACAGATCGCCTTAGTTCAGAGCAAGGAATAGTAAATCTCGACCCTATGCAACAGATTAACTACCGAATTCACGATGGCGCAGGAGCAGAATTTCGGATTTTTTTGATAGGGTACTATGAACCTATAAACTAACGATTCCTGAACAATCATAACAAAACTATTGTTAGCATACTATCATCAGGGGGCAAATCAATGAAGGACAAACCGTATTTCACGCTTCGCATTCCTATTCCTGATCGCCAATACTTGGGCCGCTTATTGCGCTGGTTAATCCCCAACGGTGGCACATTGATCCTGATCGCCCTACTCGTCGCCACGCAATCTATCTGGGCGCGTCCCTTCGCGGCGATGAGCACCCCCGGCCCCAGCGCGACGACCGTGAATTACCAGGGCCGACTGGCGGATAACGCTGGTACACCTCTGGACGGCGTCTACGGGATGTCATTCGCCCTCTACGACGCGGCAAGCGCCGGCAATCTGGTCTGGGGGCCGGAAGATCACCCTGCCGTGCCGGTGAGCGATGGCCTGTTCAGTGTAGGCCTGGGCAGTCGGACAACGGGCGGCATCCCTACAACAACGTGGAACGGCGACCGTTATCTCGAGATCACCGTTAGTGGGGAGACGCTGAGTCCGCGCGAGCTGATTCGCGCTGTGCCTATCGCGGGGATGGCGCTCACCGTGCCGGATGGAGCGATAACATCGCGTAAAGTCAACTTTGACCAAGGTACTATGTGTCTTTCATCCACCACCCAAGTGACGATGCCCGGCGACTGGCAAATGATATCTATTCCAGGGTTGCGTTTGGATTTTTCCCTCGCCAGCCAGAGTCAAGTGTTAGTATGGATCGATGGATTGGCCAGAATGGATCAATCAGAGCCTGGACAAACGGACGTTATTGTGTTCGTGGATAATGTTCCGGTGACGGCCTCCTTTGCTGTAGATACTATCGATGAACTTTGGTTCAATGTCAAAGGGCAGCGGCTTCTCACTCTTAGTGGTGGCGCACATTCAATAACGGTAAGAGGCCGGTCACATCGTTCCGGCACGATGCAGATTCATGGTATGGATCAATACAAGACATGCATCAACTATTTGGTCTTGGGTGAGCAGTAGTGTGCTGCGCCTAAGTCGCTGGCTCTAACTCAATGATTAGGAAAGCACGCGCTAGACATCTTTATAAGCCGAATCTTCGACAAACGAGGCGAGATTTCACTGCCGAGCACGCAGAGGCCGCTGAGAACACCAAAAAACTCCGCGTTCTCAACGTACTCTGCGGTGAGTGTTGACCTTGTCGGTCTGAAGCAAAGCTTCGTTAGTGTTGGGCATACTGGAAATCACTATTGGTGGGGAGATGCTGAGTCCGCGCGAGTCGATTCGGAGCGTGCCTATCGCGGGAATGGCGTTGACGGTACCGGATGGCGCGATAGGAACGAATCAGATTGCAAATGGGGGAGTTACCCAGGAGAAATTGGGGACCGATATCAGCCTTGAACCGCCAGACGGCAGTATCAACACGGCGAAACTGGCAGATGGCGCTGTAACGGCATCGAAAGCGGCGCTCCCTCACGGCTAAATTATTGGGTCTAGCGGCACATTTGCCCTTAATACCACTGATCGAACCGTGCCGGGTTGACGCTCACTGTAAATCCAGCCACGTCTCAAGTGCTGCATCTAAACATCATGTTGGATGCTACATCAGTCTCAAATCAAATCATTGTCGGGTGTGTTTTTGTGAATGGATCGATTAGAGGACGTCCGGTTGTCCTAAGTGGTAACAATGTAAGAGCCAGTATCTCTTTACCCATTCAGGTGGATTTGTCGCCTGGTTCTCACACCATAGAAGTGAGAGCGAAAGTTGAAAGTGGAACTGGGAGTTATCTGTATTCCGAAAACTCTATGATGACCTACATAATGTTTTCACAGTAAGCGGCGAGAATTCACGCTATTAGTCAAGATGAGGAGATAAGACGGATGAATCAGCAAAAAGGTTTTTGGACCAAATTGGGGCAACTCATTGATGACCACTCCACAGAGAAAGCGCAACAGCTCACATCAGCGCAGCGTGGTCATCAGTCGCGGAAGCGTTTACCGCGACTGCTTGGTTGGCTGACGCCTAACGGCGGTACATTGTTGCTGGTAATCATGTTGATTGCCACCGCTCCGGTGTGGGCGAGACCATTGACCGGGCCGGTCAATGTGCCTGGGCCCAGTGCAACAACCGTGAACTACCAGGGCCGCTTAGCTGATAACGCCGGTACACCCCTGGATGGCATATACGGTATGAGCTTCGCGCTCTACGATGCGGCGACCGAGGGTATGCGAATCTGGGGACCAGAACCGCATACCGCTGTGCCTGTAAGTGAGGGGTTGTTCAGTGTAGGTCTTGGTAGTCAGACCAGCGGCGGAATTCCAACAAATGTATGGAACGGCGATCGCTACCTGGAAATCACCGTCGGTGGAGAGACACTCAGCCCGCGTGAGTTGATCCGTTCTGTGCCGATTGCGGGGATGGCGTTGACGGTACCGGATGGGGCAATTGGAACGACTCAGATTGCAAATGGGGCGATTGGGACAAGTCAGATCGCAGAACAGGCCGTGACTTTTGAGAGACTAGCTCCCACTGCCGTAGGAAAGTGGATAATGCCAGATAATCCTACGATGATTGCCAACCGCAGTGGCGCTAGTTTCGATTGGCAAGTTTTGGATTTGAGTGCAGCCGTTCCTTCAATGGTTGAAATCGTCTATTTGAAGCTGTTTCTGCTTGAGACAGGCGGTAATGGATGGTGCAGTGTCCGACCGTATGGCTCCACTTCGGCTGCAGGGATTGAAATGCGTACACCTGTAGCAAATAAGTATGGCTCTGGTACTGCAATGATTGCACTAAACAATGCCAGGATAGAGTGGAAATGCCAAGCCCCGTCTGGCGCAACAATCAGTGATGCCGGCATTGAGTTGTGGGGGTATTTTGAATCTGGACATTGAGTGCTGTTATATTGAAGTAATAGGAGAATTGAGTCGGCATCCAATTACAGCGCCGGAGGAGGCAAGCAATGAAGCGTTTTAGGTGGATTAAATGGATGAGCATTATATTGTTGGTAGTGATACTGATGCCGCAATCACAAATGGAGATAACCGTAGCGCAAACAAGTGAAGAGGCCATTTTAGATGTTTTGTCAAGTACGCCAAAGTTCTTGACGTTGCCTTTCACTGATGACAGTATTCGAGTTCAACAAGGATGGCTCTGTCATTGGGTTGGTTGTGAAGCCACATATGGTAGCCTAACACACGGCGGTATTGATTATGTGAAAGGTACTCATAGTTCCAATTGGCAACTTTTTGATGTAGTAGCCGCCGCACCAGGAAGTGCCACTTGTAGCTATAGTACTGTGCATGATTACTTCGTCACTATAGAACACGCCGGTGCTGGCAGTGGTTACCGTACTCGTTATATTCATTTGGGTGCCTGTGATAGAATACCTATAGGTCAGTATCAGAATGTTGAGCGCGGAGAAGTGATTGGTAGAATTAGAGACCGTCCGCGTGTTAGTGGTGATGGACCACATTTACACTTCGACTTATGTAGACCTGCTCTTGGTGCATGTGTTTGGCCATCGGATGCCGGTTTTCTTGACCCATATGATATTCGTCGTGTGCGTGATTACTACCCATACAACGTCGTAAATTCGGATATGCCGCCTATGGGTTCAAATCATTATTGGACAACGGACCCGCCCTCTATTCCGTCACAGGACACTGTGCCCCCTACCAAAGCCTCCAACGTGCGTCCTGACGGCTGGACTGGACCTTACACAGGCGATACTACACCTAGCTTCAGGTGGGATCCAGCCACTGATGCTGATTCAGGCATAGCGGGTTACTATGTCGCTGTAGACGATTGGACGCCAGAAGGTGGCGGCGGTAACGATTGGTGGGCCGGCAATGTTACGGCTTTCACCTTACCCAGCGCTTTGCCTGAAGGTCAACATATCTTTGCCGTCACCAGCAAAGACAACGCCGGTAACGTAAACCCTACCAACACCAATAATCCCGGCGATGCTCCCTACTATACTTTCTACGTAGATGCGACGCCTCCTTCTGTCCCTAGTATCACCATCAGTGGGCCTGGCTGTGTTGGCATCCAAAACAATGTATGGCAGAATACCTGCTATGATCCGGCCTTCACGTGGAGCGCCACGGATAGCGGTACTGGCGTGAAAGATTATCGCTACTATTGGGGTACATCTTCTGACGGTTCGCCTATCATCATAACCACCGAAACTAGTTTTGATCCCGGCCCCATTTCCTCAATCGAAGACTATGCCAGTTATTACTTGAATATCACTGCCCGTGACAATATGGATCACGAATCCGGCCGTGCGTCCTTCGGCGTGCGCTATGATAGTGCGCCCCCTACGGTCACACTCGCGATAAATGGTGGAGCAGAAACCGCAAATCAGGTTAGTGTATGGCTTGTCCTGGCAGAAAACGACATCGGCAGCGGCGTCAGTCAGATGCGATTCTCTACCAATGGCCTGGCCTGGACGAGTTGGGAACCATATAACAGTGATAAGGCATGGACATTGCCTGCTCTCAACCGTCAGGCGCACACTGTCTACGTCCAGGTACGCGACCGCGCCGGGAATGAATCTGGTGTCGCCAACGACAGCATCACGCTTGATCTCTATCCCGTGATGCCACACTCAGTCAGTTACCGTATCTGCAATGACGTCATCAATGTAGGTGGCAGGACAGGTATAACCTCAACTAATTTCAGCCTTATTTCGTCTATTGGCCAGCCTTGGGCTACTGGCGCGGATACCAGTACCAGTGCAGCATACGCTGAACGGAACGGGTTCTTGAGTGCGATAAATGGATGTCGTCCTATCACTCATTCATCCACAATGAACTACACTGTCACACAGTGGGTCATTGCCTCCGGTGGTAATTTACGCGGCAGTACGAACTTCCGTCTAGGCGACACCACCGGACAGCCCGCCGCGTCAGGCACTAATGCTTTCACCAGCACTAGCTTTACACTTTCATCGGGCTTCTGGGCACAAATCACCGGTACTGTGCCCCTCACGACGCCGATCAAACCAACTCCACCACCGCCCACACCTACCCCATCGCCCACACCCGGCCCAACGCCTACACCGCAACCCGGCAGTTTTGGCGTTAGTATCAACGGCGGTATGCCCTACACCAACGATCCCTACGTCACGGTGAATACCTGGGCGCCCGATGTCACGCAGGTACGATTGAGCAACAACAGTACCTACGAGGATTCTGGCTGGATGACTTACCAACTCACTCACACTTGGATCCTTTCCACTGAAGGCTTGTATGTACTACCACGCACGGTCTACGCCTGGTTCAAAGACATGCAGGGTGAAGTCTATGGGCCCTACCAGGACAACATTGTCTACGACCCTGTCGGCCCGCAAGGCAGTGTGCGCATCGTGGATAATATTCCAACCGGACTCAGCCCTACCGCGCCGGTGACACTCAGTCTGGAAGCCAGCGACGACAATAGTGGCGTGGCACAAATGCGTCTTGGTGAAGATACGTTGGAAAACACTGCCTGGCAGCCCTTTGCGAATACCATCACCTGGCCACTCCAGAGTGACATCGTCTTTGCACAATTCCGGGATAGGGCAGGTAATGCTTCATCTCTATACGACAGCAATGGCGGTGAACATGCCCTTGACAGCCGTCCGCTTGCTGTCAGCCTCAGTGGACCAACGCTTGGACTGACTAATACTACGTATACCTTTGCCGCAGATGTACTACCGATTACAGCAACTCTGCCCATTACCTACGTCTGGCAAGCAACTGGATACACACCTGTCACCAATGTGGCCACATTAAGCGCCCGCGACATCTTTAGCTTCACCTGGAATGTGACCGACACACAATACCTCACAGTCACAGCGATGAACAACCTGGGAGCAGCAACCGGTACATATTCCATCACGATTGTCGAACGTACATCTGCTTGTGAACTACCATTGACCGATGTCGATATTGACGGCCCACTTGGCAGTCCGACAACGTTGTATGTGGGTACGTCATACACCTTTGCCGCCATCGTCACGCCTGACGATGCCACACCACCAATAACCTACACGTGGTTACCACAACCTGATGAAGGCCAGAATACACCCTATAGTCTCTACCAGTGGAGTGAGCCGGACACTTACACGATCACGCTGGTGGCAGAGAACTGTAGCGGCATTCCGGTGCAAGCGCAACGCACAGTCATCGTGCATTCTACGCAGCATGTCGTTTACTTGCCACTGGTGTTACGCAATCAGTAAGGGCCTAGAGAACACCACCAAAATAAGACACAATCGCCCGGCGGGACCTTGCGCCGGGCGATTGTTGCCAAGTATACCCACACTTTTTACATTCCGGGTAGGTAATCCAAAGAATCAGAGTGGGTCAATAGTGCCCAAGTTATCAACTTGTAATACATCTCGCATTTCTTTGCTGAACAGTGGAATTCTGCACATAAAACTCACTTGATTTCACCATGTCCGGCATGATATAATAGATATATAGCGATGAACAAACATCGCGAAAAGGTCTGGGGCTAAACGCTCCGAACCGCAGGAAGCCTTCAAGCCTGCGGCGTCCGGGTCAGAGAAACTGACCTGGAAACAACAGGGGAGGACTTGGAACTTCGGTTCCAGGTCCTCCCCTTTTTTGTTTGCGTCAAAAGGGGTTAGGCAAATGCATCACATCGTCAAAATCATAGGGATCAGTGTTGGACTGGGGTTGCTGCTGGGCTGCAACATCTTTTCGATCTTGCCCTTGCCCATCGAACCGTTAACCGTGCGTCCGGTGGTCGTCGCCACGGCCACATCCACGGCAGGGCAATTGCGCGTCACACAAGCGTACACTGCCACACACATCGCGCCACCCACAGCGAGCAGCGCCGTCACTCTGACACAACCACTCGGCCTGACCCTGTCCGCTCAGCCCGCCGGCGTGTTTATCGTTGTCGTGGCCGAGGTACAGAACACGGGCACAGTGCACCTTGACCTGACCCAGGCCGAGTTCACCCTGACCGACAACGCCGGGCATAGTTATCCCCGCGCGCAAGCAGCGGAACTTGTCCTGAGCGTAGTCGAAGGGCCGCTGAGCGTAGCCGAAGTGCCAGCCTTGACGGGCACGGTTCCGCTTTCCGACCACACCTTGCCGCCCAACGCTCAGGCCACGGGCTACCTCGTCTTCGACGTCAGCCCTGACTACGCCGCGCCCCTGCGCCTGGCCGTGCGTATACCCGGCAGCCAACCCATCACATCCAATACTTTCACCCTGGAGGACTAAATGCACACCAGCGTACTCTGTGTTGCTCCCCAAGAAGCCCAGGCCGCAGCCCTGGTTGACGCTGTAGCCCACATTCCCGATGTCTTTATCGCGGGTCTCTGCGATCCGCACCAGGTGCAAGAAGTGACGCGTCTCGTCGGAACAACACTGGTCTTGACGCTGGAAGGGACAGCAATTCCCGACGTTGAAAAACTCGGCATTCCGGTGTTGTCTGTCCCGGAAGTGGACAAAGCCGCCGAGGTTCTCGAAGCGTACCTGAAGGCGCAAACGGCAAAGCAGCCGCCAGCGCAACCGACCGCGTCAGCCCCTGCTCCCGTGGCAACCTCACGGCTGCCCTTTGCCCCACTTCGCCGCCAACTGCGCCTCGGCTTCTATGGCACGCGCGGCGGCGTCGGCACAACGACCGCCGTGGTCACTGCCGCCAAGCTGCTGGCGGCACAGGGCAAGCGCGTGGCACTTTTCGATGCGGCACAGCGCGGCGATCCATATCTATTGCTGGACCTTACTCCGTCGGACAAACCGGCAACAACCGGCAATATCACCGTGTACCCTGATCTCGCGCTGGACGACGCGCGTGTCAGCTACGATGCCATCCTGGTGGACGGTGGACGCGAGCGGCGGGCCTTCCCCGCGCGTTGGATCGCCGTGGACAAACCGTTGTCCGAAGCTGCTATAGCCAAGTTGTTGGGCATTGACCTGGCGTCGCTCACTGAGGAGGCCGCACAATGCTGATCCTCGTCGTGGGTGCAAAGGGCGGGCTAGGGGCGACGACGTTGGCGCAATACCTGTGCCGGCAGGCCAATGCCGTCCCCCTGGACGCCGCCGATGGCACATTGGCCCTGCAAATGGCCGGGCCAGGTGCGCCGGTACTCGATCTAGGCTTCACCGCGCAGTGGACGGCAAGTCGCCGGGGACGCGGGGTTGAACAAGCCGTCGAAACGCGGCAACCCTTGCTCTGGACTCCCGCCTGTACCGTGTGGCGCGCACCGGTGATGGCCTTCGTGTGGGACGCGGCGGCATTGGGGCACGTCATTGCTGACGGCGGCACAACCCCGCCCCCCGCCCTGGTAGACCTCGCCAGCCTGGTGCTCATCGTCAGCGCTGATACCCCGGTCGCCCAATGGCACGAGCGCCGCCTCAAGCAGCAGTGGTCACAGGCCCACGCCGTGGTCGGCGACCTGAAGGCGGCGGCGCAAGCCATTGCGGAGGAGACGTTAGGTGTTCCCGCGCGAAAAGGCTTGCTGGACAAGACTCGCGCGACGCTCGGTAAAGGAAGTAAGGAGTAAGAAGTATGGAGTAAGCGGGGAGGTTTCCCCTTACTGCTTACTCCGTACTCCCTACTCCAAACTGCACACCAAATTTAGGAAAAGAGAGAGGAGAACGAAATGCGAATTCTGAAATCCATTCAATTCTGGGTCGGCCTGCTACTCGTTGGGGGGGCGTTCGTGGGGGTGCTGTTGTTTGCGCAACTCACCACCCCGCCTACCTACGAAGTCGCCATCGCGGTACAGGACATTCCGGCGTACACGTCATTGCAAGACGCCTACACCAACGGTTACATTGCTTTGGACAAGCAGTCGTTCAGTGCGTCGTTGCTGCAAGTCGTGCTCACACCGGAAACCTTGCAGGCGATGCTGGCCGATGGGGTCTTCGTCGAGACGGTGCGCGCGGGCGATGTGCTCAACCGGGGGCGCATTGCCACCGGTGAGAACGCGCAGAAAGTGCGCCGTCTGGCGTTGGCCCTCACCGATCCCCAGTTGGTCATCAAGTCCATTCCAGTGGACGCCGAAACCACCCCGTACATCGCGGTCGGCGACCTGGTGGACTTGTACACCACGTTAGGCACAGTGCGCGCCACCGAGTTGGCGACCAGCACCGTGCCACCCTTGCCCGCCGGGGTCACGCCACCCCCGCCCACACCGGAGCCGCTGCCCGATTACGCGGCGTTGTTACAGCCCGTGACGGTCACGCTGCAACTGCCGGTGACCAAGCGGGTGGTGGCCGGGGCCATCGTGGTGCGCGTCAACCACGAACAGATCGCCAACCCGCAATACGGGGCGGTGACCACTGACGGGCAGCAACCCGCACCGTTTATCGCCGGGCCGGTGGTGGGCGTGGACGTGCTCGTCCCCGAAACCACCGCCGAGAGCCTGGATTGGGCGGTGTTCAACGGCAAGATGTCCCTTGCGGTACGGCCCGCCATCTGGCGCGCGACCGTCGCCGCAGGACAAGCCTTGCCGGAGACTCCGGGCTTCGCGTGGGAAGACTTCAACGCGCAGTTCTGGGGAGGTAGACCGGAGACGGTAGACAGTAGACAGGGGGAGACGGAGACACGGTAACAGGGAGTTAGGGAGAGTGGGTGAATGGGTGAGTGGGAGAGACGAAAAGTCGGGTACAGGGTGGGTTTTCACCCTTTCGCCCCTTTCCCTTATCCCCAACCCGTATTCCGTCTACCGTCTACTGTCTACCATCCGAAGGAGAGAACTATATGGAACGCATCAAGATTGTCATCGGCACAAAGGTATGGGACGACATGCAGCGTCTGGAACGCGCGCTGTCTGAGATACCGGAACTGCAAATCGTCGCCGGGCCGACCACGGCTTCCGGGGTCTTCACCGACGCGACCGAAATGGAAGCTGACCTGGTGCTGCTCTCGCCCACCTTGCCCGGCTTTCGCTCAGAACTGGTGAGTGAACTGCTGCACTACGACGAACGGCCCATTGCGTGCATCGGTCTGCTGCCCCCGCTGGAATCGCGTACCGACGAGTTGCTGGCCTTGGGAATGAAAGGCCACGTCTCGTTGCCTCTCGACGACGCGCAGTTGCGGCGCTTGCTGGAACTGATCCCCAACGCCGTCACCCAGGCGCGCGCCGAACGGGCCAGCAGCAGCTACATCCCGCTGGACACCCCCACACTGTACACTCTGGCCGAGGCCGGGTGGCGACGTATGGTGATCGCTTTGTGGGGCACGGGCGGCGGTGTGGGCAAGACCAGTCTGGCGATCAACCTCGCCGCGGCCTTTGGCGTCATCGCCATGCAAGACACCCTGTTGATGGACCTGGATATGACCCGCGGCGCAGTCGCGCCCCGCCTGGGCCTATCCCCGCAGGAAAACATCTACGGCCTGATCAATACTTTGCTACTGGACTATCTGCGCACCAAGAGCGCCAGTTGTCCACCGCAGACGCTCAAGACGAAAGTACAACTGTGGAGCACGAAGGCGACCTCCAAGCTGCATTGCCTGAGCGGCATCGCGGCAATGGACGTCGCGGGCCGGTCAGAGTTCCGCGAAGACCCGCACCGCACGCAGGCACTGACCCGCGCCATCATCGACACCGCGCATAAGCAATATGACTTCGTGATCATCGACCTGGGGCCGGACGTCAACAACGATGTACATCTCGCCGCACTGGACGCCGCCGACCTGGTGCTCACCGTGGTGCGGCCCGATGTGGCCGATATGCACTCCACCGGCCAGACTGTGCCGCAACTGAAGCAGACCTTTGGCGAGGGCATCGGCAAGTTCGAGTTGGTCATCAACCAGTGGAGTACCGAGGCAGGTCTCAAGCTGAAGGACGTGATCAACACCATTGGAATGAAGAAGTTCGCCCAAGTGCCCTACGATTCACAGTTCACCTACAGTAACAATCACCAGACGCCCTTCGTGCTGGAGAAGCCCAATCCCACGTCGGACGCGATTGTGTCGATGGCCGTGCGCTTTTACCCACCGTTAGCTAACACTTGGGTTAGCCGGGGCGGGCAAATCGAAGGAGAGGCGGCAGCGTTCAAGCCACCGGAGCGGCGCAAAGAGCCGGGACTGTGGCAGCAGGTGCAAAGTATGTTTATCGGGAACTGAAACTGGTTGCTGGAAGCTCGATGCTTGATCCAGCGACCAGTAAACCAGCAACTAACAATAAGGAGAGAGGAACAATGGCAACAAGTATCTTTTTGGAACGCGAAGTAGATCACGCGCGACGCATTGGCATGTCGGAGCGCCGTACCGGGATGTTGCGTCGGACGTTGGCGCTGAAGCGCAACGGCTATACGCCGCGCCGGATCCGGCGAAAAATGGGCGCGGCCAACGTCACCTGGGCCGTCGCCTTAAGCACCCAGGACAAGCTGGAGCGCGACTTAGGCGTGGCGTGGGAAGGTGGGGTTTACGTCCCTGACAGTCCCGCTGTGCCCGCCGCGCAAGCGCAGGCCGTGGCCGAGGCCGGACGTGAACAGGCAAGGGGTGGCAACAAGCACCTACGGGCGCAGTATGGTCTGCACAACGGAAGCACCGCGCCCTACGGCTACAGCTTCGGCCCGGACATCACCGTCAAGACCAGCGACGGCCAAGCACTGACTGGGCACAGCCTGGTGCGTGATCCCGACACATCGGCTGTCGTAGCCGACATCTTCGCACAGTTCATCGGTGGGGCGTCGCCGTATGCCATCGCCGCCGACCTGAACCGGCGCGGCCTCGGCAGTCCCAGTGGCGGACGCTGGGGCGAGGCCAATGTGCGCGACATCGTGCGCCGCGCGCCGCTGTACTCCGGGTATGTCGTTTACCACGACGTGACCCACAAGCAGGCGCGCTGGACGGGGATGCTGTACCCCGGCCAACACGAGGCGCTGATCGATTGGGAAACCACCCTGGCGATCTTGGCCGTCACCGGACGCACATTGGAATGGACGTTCGGTCCTACACGGGAAGCACAGCAATCATAAAACAACAACACTACAACAAGGAGCAAGGAACAATGAAAACGAATCTATTTTGGGAAAGCACAGCCGAACACGCACAACGCATCGGCCTGCCCAAGGATCGCACCAAGATGTTGCGGCGGGCATTGACTCTGAAACGGGAAGACTATCCGCCTGAATCCGTTTTCGTCCAAATGGGCGCAGATCATGTCACCTGGCCGGTGGCAACCAGCACGCTGGACGAACTCGAACTGGAACTGGATGTCATCTGGGAGGACAACGGCTATATTCCTGGACATCTCACCGCACCCGCTATGCCATCCCAGGCTGACGCAGATGCGGAACAGCCACAGGCGCACGTCGGCAAAAAGCGACTCCTGGCGCACTACGGTCTGTACTCAGGTAAGCAACCGCCGTATGGTTACCTGTTCGACTGTGAAGTGCGCATCAAGACTACCGATGGGCGGGTCGCGACCGGGCATAGCCTGATCCCTGATCCAGAAACGGCGAAAGCCGTGCAGCACATCTTCACCGAATTGGCCAACGGCACAGCGCTCGCGACAATCGCCGCCAGTCTGAATATCTGCGCCGTCGTCAGTCCTGCGGGAGCTGCCTGGGATGCGGAGCAGGTGCGCGCCATCGTGCGCTGTGCACCGCTGTATGCCGGATTCATCGTCTACCGTGACAAAAAACACGAGCCAGCGCGCGGGCCAGAGACACTGTATCCCGGTCACTACGCGCCCCTAATCGAACTGGCAACCTTTCTGGCGGTCACCGGGGGCACACTGGAATGGCCGTTCGGCTCCACACCGGAAACCCAGGCTGCGGCAACAGAGGTGGCCTAATGGCAGCGCCATCGACCTTTGCTCAACGGGTTGCCGCGCATGCCACTGCGGAGTACCCCGATCCCTACACGGGCTTGCTCGCTGCTGCCCGTGAACGCCTGACCGGGCAGTTCAGCCTGGAAGCCTTGCGCACGCCCACCGCCCACGTCGAACGCGAGGCCGAGACGCTGCTGCGCACCCTGGTCGACGAACACGCGAACGCTGCGCTGCAACACGGGCGGCCTTTTACCGAGTCGCTGGAAGAGTTGGTCGCGCGCTTGCAGTACGACATCTTCGGCTACGGTGTCATCACCCCGTACCTGAATATGCCCACCATCGAGGAGATTATGATCAACGGCCCGGACGTGATTTGGGTGGACGATGCCGAACGGGGGATGTACCGCGCCAGTATACGTTTCGAAAGTGCCCGCGAGGTGCAGAAGCTCGTTGACCGCATCGCGGCACGGCACGGACGGCGCTTCGACCGTTCCAATCCCAGGGTCAACGCCAAGATGCCGGACGGCAGCCGCCTCAACGCGGTGATGGAACCGTTGGTGGACAACGTGCCCGTCGCGGTGACGATCCGCCGCCACCGCCTGGTCGCTCGCACGCTGGACGACCTGGTGCGATTAGGGACGCTCACTGCCGACATTGCGGGTTTCTTGCGTGACTGTGTGCTGGGACGGCTCAACCTCATCGTCACCGGAGGCACAGGGTCGGGCAAGACTAATACGCTCAATGCCCTGTGCGCCGTTCTCCCCCCGGAAGAGCGGGTGGTCACGGTCGAGGATACCCCTGAGTTACAACTGGGACTCGACAACTGGATCGCAATGGTCACCACGGAAGAGACCGAGGAAGGCCAGCGCGCCATCACGCTGGACGACCTGGTGATCAATGCCTTGCGGATGCGCCCGGACCGCATCGTCACCGGCGAGGCACGTGGGGCAGAGATTCGCTCCGTCCTGATGGCAGCCAACACCGGCCACGACGGGCAACTGCTGACCTTGCACTCCAACGGCGTCCACGAGATCGCCAACCGCGTGGTGCAGATGTGGCAACTGGCCGATTCCGCGATGGCCCCCGGCGTGATCACCCGCTACCTGGTGGACGCCTTTGACCTGGTGCTCTACATCGAGCGCGTCACGGTCAACGGGCAGCGTCGTCGCATTGTGCGCGAGGTGGCCGAACTGTTGCCCTCGCGTCAGATGGAAGGCGACATCCCGGCCATCAACGTGCTGTGGCAAGACACCGGCAACGGCTTGCAGTGGACGGGCCTGTACCCGCAGACGCTGGAAGAGAGCATCTACCTGCGCACCGGACAGCAGGTCAGCCTGCACCGCTACTTCAAACGGGGGTGACGACGATGCGTTTTCTACAGGGAACACAAGTCGAAGCTGAGGTCAGTATGGTGCTGGTCGTTGGGCTGGTCCTGGCCTGCCTTGTAGTGTTTGTGGCGTGTGCCGCGATGGGCGCGCCGCTGGGATCTGTGTAGTGAGTCAAGGGGCAACCGCTGTCACACTCGTGCCTGCCCTGGTCGGCCTCTGGCTGGCCGGGTTGAGCGGCAGCGACCTGCGGACGCGCGAAGTCCCGGCTTGGGCCACGGCCTTGCCGCTGGCAGTGTTGGGACTGCTGCGCACCCTGGTCATCCCACCGGATGGCGCGGTTGTGCCGGGTGGCGTGGCGGTGGGGTTCGCCCTGCTGATGATCCTGCTGTCCGACACGCCGTCCGCCGTCTTCCCCGCTGGGGCCGCCGCGTTCTGCGCCGGACTCTCCGGGGAGCAAGCGCAAGTCCTGGTGGGCAGTTGGATCGCGGCGTTGGTGCTCACTGACCTGCACATCTGGGGCGCGGGGGATGGCAAAGCGTTGGCCGTGTTGACGGCGCTGTATCCCGATGTGCGGCTCGTCGTCGCCTTGGGCATCGCCTTGCTCGTAGGCAGTGCTGTGACTTTGCTCCGGCACCGCCCACACAATGGCGAACGCCGCACTTTCCCCGCCATCCCTTGGCTGGCGTTTGGCACGGCGATGTATCTGGTGCTGGCAACGATTAGCCATCAGCCGTCAGCGATCAGCTTCTAGCATTCAACATTCACTCCCAAGCGCAAGAACTTTGGACTTTCGACTTTGGACTTGGGACTACTTTCGAGGAGGTTCACATTGAATACACCGACTTTACTTTTCGCGGCCTTAGCCGCTGCCGGGGTGCTCCTGGCCTGGATCGGGGCGACGACGCGCGCCTATGTGCGCCTCGTGCCCATCGATCAGCGGGGACTGCTGGCGCAGTTGAACGCGCGCTTGCAGGCCGCCGATATTCCTTTGTCAGCCCGCGAGTTTCTGCTCACGGGTCTAGGGATCGGCGCGGTCTTGGCCGGGGGCGCGCTGGTCATCCTGGGGCCGACGGTTCTGGCTGGGGTTGTCATCTGCCTCGGCCCCGTCATCTACTGGCAGGTGTGGGTGGCCAAACAGGAACGCTTCAAGCGCGAGTACGTCAATGCGCTCAGCCAGGCCATCGAGACGCTGCTGCGGGCCTACAGCGCCAATCCCAACCTGACCGCCGCCTTGCAGGAGGCGACGCCCTATATGCGCGAGCCGGTACGTGGCGACTTTGTGCAGGTGGTCACATCCTTGCAGACCCGCGCCACGCTCAGTGACGCCATCTACCAGGTGGCCGAACGCCGCCACAATCCCTACTTCGATATGCTCGCCGAGGCTCTTGTCGTGCGCGAGCAGCAGGGCGGCAAACTCAAGACCGTCCTCGAAGGGCTGCAAAGCCTGCTGCGCGGCGTCATCCAGATTCAGAACGAAGTGCGCGCCCGGCAGACGCAGCCCAAACTCGAAGGTACGATTGTGGCCGTGGCCCCCTTCGTCTTCCTGGCCTTGCTCAAGTTGGCGCTGCGCGACTATGAGGGCGGCTTTTACGGCACCCTCGACGGACAGATCGTGTTAGCCGTCGCCATTGTCTTCTCCGGGGTGGCGTACCTGCTCTCACAGAAGATCGCCAAGGCGGGTTTGGACTTAGAAGCCCAAGGAGGTGCGCGATGACGTATAGCCTGTGGTTTGCCTTCCTGGGTGGTCTGGGGACGTTCCTGGCGCTCAATGCCAGCCAACGCCGCGCCCCACGTACCTTGCGGGTGCGCCTGGGACTGGAACAGGTGCAAGCGCGGCGGCCCCTGGTGGATCGCTTGTTCGGGACGTGGGCGGAGACCTTGCTACAGCGCCGTGACGCCACCGACGTGGAAACGCGGCTCAAGCAGGCGGGGTTCTGGCAGCGGGTCGGGGCGCTGTATCCCGATGTGCGCACCTTCTATGCCTACAAGGTCGCCAGCGCCACACTGTTGGCCGTGTTGGGCTTGGGTGCAGGACTCATTCTGGCCTCTCTCGGAGGTTTTAGCCCTGCCACGAGCCTGGCTGTTGCTGTGGCGACCGGGACACTCGGTTTCTTCTTGCCGGATATGGACTTGAAGAGCAAAGTCTCGCGCCGCGACGACCAAATGCTGGCCGATATGGCCTCGGCGTTGGATCGCCTGGCGAACTTCCTGGCGGCGGGGTATCCCCTGGCGCAGGCCGTGCAGCAGTTGGCGGAGCGCCCCGGTGGGGTGTTCGTGGCTGAACTGCGCCCGGTCGCCGCGCACTACAACGTCAGCGGCGATCTGGCAGCGGGGGTGGAAGCCTTGTTGGAGAACAACGGCAACCTGCCGCCGCTGATCCCGTTCGTGACGCTGCTGCGCACGGCGGCGCGGTTGGGCGGCGGGGTGAGCGAGGCGTTGCGGTCATTGGCCGCGGAGTTACGGGCGGAGTTGACCCAGCGCATCACGGCGCGGGGCTACCGCAACACGGTCTTGATGATCGTCCCGGCCTTCTTCGCCATCCTCGCCACGCTGCTGGTCTTGGCCGCGCCCGGCGCATTGCGCGCCTTTGCCAGCCTGGGGACGGGCGGCTTTCTGTGAGTCGCTTGCTCCCAGCGCACGAAAGGAGGTGATGCCTATAAGCCATTGAGGCTATCCCGCACGCCTGGGTGGGCGCTCGATGAGTGACCCAAAGTGGCGTCAGAGTACACCTATCTGGGGACGCAGTGCGGCCCACTGCGTCCCCCACATAACCAGAAAGGTTTTCATATCAATCACTTCAGGAGGAGGAGAGATAAGCCTATGAACATCGTGCAACGCACAACCAACACTTTGACCTTGACCTACCTGCGGGCCAGCCAGCGTCTCGCGGCGCATCCCGTCGCGCGGCGACTCAGCGCCTTGCAGCGTGGGCGAGTCAAGCAGGCTTTGGCCCGCGAAGAGGGGCAAGGCTTGCTGGAGTACATCATCGGCATCGCCGGCGTCTTCGTCGTCGCCGCTGCGGTGCTGGCGCTGTATCGTGCCATCCGTGGCAAGTACGGCGAAGCGACCAACAGCGTCAATTCGCTGACCATCACCGCGCCTTAGAGCGTGCGCTGGGGAAGGCGCGCGGTCGGCCCACGTGGGTACGCCGCCTTCCCCGGCCTGAAAGGAGTCACACAGATGAACCAAGTGACACAACACCAAAAAGAACAAGGCCAGGCCCTCATCGAGATGTTGTTGGTCTTGCCGGTCTTTCTGTTCCTGACCGGGGCCATCATCGGCGTCGGTTGGGCTTACTGGGTACGCTTGAACCACGTCGCCTATGCCCAGGATGCTACAACGATGGCGGGCAAGGCCAATGCCGTGGATGCGGGGCAGGCATGGGCCGCGCGCTTTATCCAGGGGTCCAACGTGGACTTCGGGGAACACACCAGTATCAGTTCCCTTACGCTGCAACGCGGCGTCCAGGCGACAGCCCGTTACCAGGCTCCGGCGCTGCTCTTGTGGGACTTGGCCGCACCGGAAGTCACCGCCGGAGCGTTCACCCGTTGGGAGCAGTTCTACCCCGGCCCACCCGCGCCGGGCGCGTTTGAATAACGGTGACACTTTATACCACCATATCACAAGGAAGGGAGAAATACACAATGCGAAAGAAACGAATCTTGACCCTGGCCCTACTGGGCGTTCTCATCATTTCCAACGTCGTGCGCGCCGTGGCTGCGCCAGCAGCCCCGACTGCGCCGTCCCGTCTCTTGACCTACCAGGGACACCTACTGGACACAACAGGTTTGCCGGTGGCTGACGGCGCATATCCAATGGCCTTCAGCCTGTGGGACGCCGCGACAGACGGCGCACAGCTTTGGGGGCCGGAAGCGCATACCGTGACCGTCGCTGACGGCTACTTTTCACTACTACTGGGCACTGAGATGCCTCTCGATGCGGCACACTTCACCGGCGACACCTACCTGGAGATTGCCGTGGGCGGTGAGACGCTCATCCCCCGTCAGCCGTTGGGGGCCGTGGCGTATGCCTTGGGCGCGTCCCAGGCGGAACACGCTGCGACCGCCGACGATACGACGTTGTTTGGCGGAGCTGCGCCGGAGGTCTACCACGACTGGCGCAATCTCACCCACGTACCGGACGGGTTTGCCGATGGCATCGACAATGACACCATCTACACCGACGACGATGCTCTGGCCGCGGTCAGCGCCGCAGGGTATCTCACTGCCACCGGCGTCATCGAGGTGTTGAGTACCACGCACACTTTGACCGTCACGGTGGCCCACGCCCTCACTGCGAGTGACGCAGAGACCCTCAACGGGCAGGCCGGTGATTATTACCTGGACTGGCGCAACTTCAACCACATCCCGGACGATTTTGCTGACGGGGTGGACAACGACACGCTCTACAATGCTGGCTTTGGCCTGAACCTTGAAGACAGCACCTTCAGTGTCACCGGCGCACCGTGGTCGGGCCTGGTCGGTATCCCGGCAGGCTTTGCTGACGGCGTGGACAACGACACAGTGTACACCGATGAAGAGGCAGTGGTCGCCGTCCAAGCCGCAGGCTACGTGACCAGCGCCGGCGTCATCTCCATCGTCAACCAGGCCGGCTATGTGACCGATGTGCAAGTGCTGACGCTCATCACCAACACCACGTCGCATACTTCGACGTATGCCTACACAGCCGGGGATGCGGTCACCTTCGACGGTCAAGACAGCGCCTACTACCTGGACTGGCACAACTTCACCAATGTGCCGGACGGATTCAGCGATGGCGTGGACAATGACACGACCTACGCGGCTGGCTTTGGTCTGAACCTGGACGATACCACGTTCAACGTCACCGGTGCGCCCTGGTCTGGCTTGACCGGCATTCCGGCAGGCTTTGCCGACGGCATCGACAACGACACGGTTTACACCGACGAAGACGCACTGTCGGCTGTGGAAGCCGCCGGTTACGTCACCTCTAGCGAGGTCATCTCCATCGTCAACCAGGCCGGGTATGTCACCGACGTGCAAGTGCTGACCCTCATCACTAACACCACAGCGCACACATCGACGTATGCTTACACCGCCGGCGACACCGCGACCCTCAACGGACAGGCCGGGGACTACTACCTGGACTGGCGCAATTTCACCCATATCCCCGACGACTTTGCTGACGGCGTGGACAACGACACGACCTACAACGCGGGTTCCGGGTTGCACCTGGACGGGACGACGTTCAGTGTCACCGGCGCGCCGTGGTCAGGGCTGACCGGTGTACCTGCCGGGTTCGCCGATGGGGTGGACAATGACACCACCTATGCAGCGGGCACTGGGCTAACGCTCTCCGGCAACCAGTTCAGCGTTGCTGTCCCGTATCGCCTCCCGCAGGCGTGCTCTGCCGGGCAGATCGCCGAATGGAACGGGACGACCTGGGTATGCGCGGCTGACAATGACAGCGGTGGCGACATCACCGCCGTCACAGCAGGGACCGGGTTGACCGGTGGAGGGACGACGGGTAGCGTTACACTGGCAGCAGATACAACTTATATGCAACGCCGTGTTAGCAGCACGTGCGCGGTAGGCAGCAGCATCCGCGCCATCAACGCCGACGGCACGGTTACGTGCGAGGCCGACGACAACACCACTTACAGCGCCGGAACTGGTCTAGCCTTGATCGGCACACAGTTCAGCCTGTCCACACCTTACCAGCTTCCTCAAACGTGCGCCAACGGCCAGATGCCCCAATGGAATGGCGCGGCGTGGGGCTGCGGTAGTCCCGTTGCCCCAGGTTATGCTCGTACCCTGATCGTCGCCACCAGTGGCGGGGACTTCACCACGGTGCAAGCCGCCGTCAACAGCGTCACCGACGCCAGCGCCACGAATCCGTATTTGATCTGGATTGCGCCCGGCGTCTACGCTGAGACGGTGACACTCAAGCCCTACGTGCATCTGCAAGGCGCGGGCCGCGACGTCACTGTACTGCAAGGCAACATCACCGACGACAATGGGAGTCCGACGGACAAAGCGGCACTCATCCTGGATAGCAGTACCAGTGTACGTGACCTGACGGTGAACAATGTCGGCAGCGAGGGACAGACCCGCGTGGGCATCCTCGTGCCAATGGGGAAAAGCAATGTGCGCGTGGCCAATGTTACTGTGAGCAGTGGGGGCACAGCACGTAGCAGTTTCGCGCTCTGGGTCGCCGGACGCGCCACGTTGGAAAACGTCATTGCCACGGCCAGCGGCGGCACGGTCATCAACGCCGCGCTGATGCTCAAGGCGCAGACGGTTTCGCCGCCCTTCCCCTCCGAAGCAACGCTCTACGGCGGGACATACAGCGCCAGCGGGACGAGTGCGTTTGGTATCAAGGTGGAAGACCTCAACAGTCGACTGTCCGTCAACGCCACGCGCGT
>Ga0334889_1001467_pt1 | contig 30845 bp, 26 predicted proteins | sample GraSluR1_MG_2_FD_207222 | JGI IMG/M metagenome (GOLD analysis project Ga0334889, IMG submission 207222) | Sludge microbial communities from methane-producing bioreactor in Wageningen University, Netherlands - Granular Sludge_8_08-R1 | ecosystem: Engineered > Bioreactor > Anaerobic > Unclassified...
TTCCATGTCAATTCTTTTCCTAAGTTTTTCAATGACAGCCAGCGCCAGGACGATATTGAGTGAAAAAGAGGTTGGCACCTTCGGCAGATTGTTAACCAGCCCGACCAGGTCCATCTCAATCATTGTCGGAAAAATGCTTGGCATCTATCTGATCGGTGTCATCCAGGTTTTTGCCTTCATACTGCTGAGTTCACTTATTCTGAATCTTTCCTGGGGGCCGCTGCCTGTCGTCATCCTCTTCACACTGTCACTTGTGTTGGGCAGTGCCAGTTGGGGAATTTTGGTCGCTTCTTTGGCGAAGAACAGCGGGCAGGCATCCGCACTTGGCATGGCTGTAAATCTCGTTTTCGCTGCAGTGACAGGCAATTTCGTTCCTCGAGTCAATTATCCCCAATGGCTCAAGGATTTAGGGGTAATCACCCCCAACGCCTGGGGGATAGAAGGTTTTATGGCCCTGATCAATGGTGGAGGCTTTCATGATGTGCGAACCGCTATTCTGGTGTTGACAGCCATGGCGGTGATACTCATCAGTATTGCTACTTTTTTGTTCACATGGCAATATGGGCACATTCGCATTTTGAGGAAAAACCATGCATAAACTCTGGTCAATCATAAAAATGGAGTTCAGACTTGAGTTCGCCTACCCAATCACCTGGGTGTTCTTTCTCGTACTTCCCATCGTATTTACTATGGCAATCGGCGCTGCACTGGGTGGATCAGCCGCCATGCAGCCACAGAATGGAGAGCGTGACCTGCGGCCATTCCTGCTGATCTATGACCAGGATCATACAGGGCTGTCAACGGCCTTGACCGGACATCTCCTCGAGAGTCAAACCATCAATGCCCAGGTTATTTACCAGAGCAAAGAATTCTTTGAAGACCTTCGCAATCAACTGCAAGGTTATCTGGTTATTCCGCAAGGATTCGGTGATCAATTAATCACAAACCAACCAACCTTGCTAAAGCTAAAGGTCGCGGAGGCAGATTTCTCCTCGGTTTCGATTGAAAACAGCATTCGTTCCGCCACACAACACACAACGGCGTCAATGTCTGCAGCACAAGGGGCTTTGCTGGTCTATGGCGATCTCAATCCGCAGATGTCACCAGAAGAACAGCAACAGTACATAGCGAAATCAATGGAGCAGGCGCAGATCCTTTTGGCAGAATCTCCCATGTTCACACTTGAGGTCATCCGAAGTAATGTTAACAATGAGAACCCAAATGGTTTGGCGGGTTTTAACCAATCTTCGGCCGGCCAGCTGGTAACCTGGAGTCTGATCACCCTTGTTGGTGGTTCAGTCATATTTGCCCGAGACCGGGAGAATGGTACCTATCAACGCCAATTCACAACACCCACACCCAAAAGCGTCTATTTTTCAGGGAAGATCCTCTCGCGCCTATTGATGGGGTTGATCCAGATGGTCATCCTCGTACTTTTCGGTGTGTATGTGCTTAATGTAAATTGGGGAAATGATCCGCTATTGCTACTATTGTTCCTGTCAGTATTCTCGTTCACTGGAACCGCCCTGGGATTGATGCTGGGTGCGTTTGCCAAAACAGCCAAACAAGCAGACAATATCACCCCGCTTGTTTCTATGTTAATGGCTGCGCTGGGTGGTGCCTGGTGGCCGCTTGAAATCACCCCGCCTCTTTACCAGACAGTGGTGAGAGCACTACCGTCTACCTGGGCGATGCTGGGATTCAATGGAATCATCCTGAAAGGATACAGCTTCATAGACGTATTGCCGGAAATTTTAGTAATCCTAACTTTCGGCATTGCCTTCAGTGTGATTGGCATCTGGCGGTTAAGCAGGCAGGACTAGGGAGCAGATTACTCTCCATCGTTTTGTGTCAACCGGTAGGCATATTCTGCCTGCAATACCCACTCACCCGTTTGGGTATCTTGATCCCAGGATGACCGGTCAAAATACAAGTGAAAAATCTGATCATCATCAGTAAGCACCTGGTAATGAAACCTGCCTATGCCGCGGGAACCTCGTTTAGCTGCCTTTAGTTGAGAACTCGGCCGCATATTGTGGGAAGATTTCCCGCGCCTCTCAAAATCTTTCCATTCCAGCATGACCTCTTTAACACCATACTCTTTCTCTTGCCAAATGAATCCTTGAGGTGGTGTCGGTGTCTTGGCATATAACAGCGGTTGGGCGTGTTGCACCTCAATCACTTCATTGATGAATCGAATGGGAATCAGTTTGTACATATGGGTAGTATAACCAAGAAATCACGAACCAATCAATGCCGGTTGAAAAGGCAGTCTACTCCCATTGACCAACAAGTATGGCGCTGCTCTGCCAAGAATCACCCCCACCCGGTTTAAATCTCCCTCCGACTTGAATGGATTTTTATACCTGGTTACTATTATCTGATTTGCCCCTTTCAGACCAATACCTGGTATATGCAACAACTCCTCCCGGCTGGCAGTATTGACCTCAACAGGCTGTTCTTTCAAAAACACCTCAGCCCATGCCTGCTTGGGGTCGCGGTCAAGAGGCAGCCGTCCCTGATGGTCAAAAACCATATCTTCCATTTGAAATGGATAATCGCGCAGTAAAAAACTGGCCTGAAAAAGCCGATACCTTCTCCAGTCATTCTCTGCCTGACGATTCTCCAAAGGTGTGCCAGGAATGGGAGAAAATGCCGAATAATACGTTCTCGACAGATGTAGGTGAGAATATAAAAATTCTGATATCTGCAGCAACTCAACATCATTTTCGTCAGTCCCCCCCACCACAAACTGCGTGCAGGTGGATGGCCAGCGTCCATTCCAAGTTACAGCCGGCGACATATTTTTGCGAATATCATCAACCCATTTCAAGGGATCTAACAAATGTTGATGAAATTGCTTCATCGGCGCCAATTCATACAACCGTTTGGGGTTAGCACCTTCCAGATTGGTTGACACCCGGTCTGCCAGTTTCATTGATTGCAGCACCTGTTCATACTCTGACCCGGGCATGACCTTCAAATGCAGATAATCGCGATAGTGAAACTTGAATCGCAAAATTTCTGCTGTCTTAATCAACAGATCCTGTGTTCTGGCACCCCCGCCAACCACACCGGAACTTAAAAATATACCCTTTACATACCCCCTTTGATACATCATCATGAACAACCTTGCTAATTCATCAGGTTTGAAGGTCTCTCGCCTGATATTACTGGCGGATCGACAGCCGCAATAATGACAATCATTCTCACAGGCGGATGTCAGCAGGGTTTTTAAGAGAGGAATTTTTCTACCCCCGGGCAATGTGGCATACGAAATATGAGGTAATTCATCTATACCCATCCTCTCGATAGTTTTCCCGGGATTTGGGCGAACATACAACGGACAACCGGGGGAATCGTCCAGTTCATACCCGACATGCTCAGCCAGCAAATGAAGTTTTTTTAGTGGTGCTGTCATAAACCTATTATAGAACATTATTTCTATTTTTGCAATCATCACTCAATTCCTCATATCTTGTATAATTATCCCAATAAATCCTATGGTGAAAGTATGTCCCCAAGAAAAATAACAGATCCCAAAGAAAATCTGCGATTTGAGTTATTACAACAATTAAAGCAATCACGCAGTCAAAGAATCGATCATTTTGTTAATTCCGGTCGCTTCAATTATTCACCTGTGATCGCATCACAAAGCAAAGACACATTGGTTCAGTCTGGGAGCAACCCCCGACAAAACGAAAAAACAATACGCAAACCCTGGTATGACAGACTGCTGGTTATGATTGAAGTGATGGCTGTGATTCTTTTATTCTTCTTGATCATCAATAGCGTGTCTGCCCTCCAAAATCTGAACCAGGAATTTGCCAGCGCACTGGCACAGCCAACTATCACGCCCACCCCATTAATCTCAGCAGCTGTATTGCCTTCAGGCCACACATTCTCTGAGGATGGCAGTGGAATCCCTCTGCCAAACGAATCAGAAATCCCCGAGCACTTGCGCCCCATAGTACAGGCAATGGCTGCCATTCCCATCCCCACCCAAAGTCCTGCCAACGCTGTCAGGATGCAAATACCAGCCATCAAAGTAGATGCCCCTATTGTTATGGGAGACGGATGGGAACAGCTGAAAAAAGGCGTAGGGCAGCATATCGGTTCTCCCAACCCCGGGGAGGGCGGCAACCTGATTCTCTCGGCGCACAATGATATTTATGGTGAACTCTTCCGCGATCTTGACCGGCTGCAGCCTGGAGATATCGTAAAGGTATTCACCAATCAACTCACCTATGAATTTGTGGTGTACCAGACACAGATCGTGGAACCGACCTTTGTAGAGGTTTTACGTCAGACCAATGAGTCCATCGTCACGCTTATTTCCTGCTATCCCTATGGCGTCAACAACCAGAGGATTGTGGTTACTGGCCAACTAAAATAAAGGAAAAAGAAACCATGAGTCCATTATTTATCCCAGGACCTGTCGACATCCATCCTGATGTGTTGGCCGCCCTTTCTCAACCCATGATGTACCATCGTGGCGCAGAATTTGAAACTCTCTACCACCAGGTAGAGAAAAAAGCACGTCCATTATTTTCCACATCGCGTCATGTCTATATAACTTCATTTTCTGGCACCGGCACTATGGAATTGGCTATGCGCAGTTTTGTCGAGAATGATGTCCTGATTTGTGTCAGTGGCGGCTTCTCAAGTCGCTGGTATGATATCGCCCTTGCCAATGGAAAACGAGCCACGTTGCTTCAAGTAGAACCCGGTAAGCCTATTTTGCCTGAATTCATTGAACAACAACTCCGAAAACAATTCTTCGAGGCGGTTGCCATTGTTCACAACGAAACCTCCAGCGGCGTGGAGAATCCAATCGCAGAGATCGCGGCCCTTATCCATGACCAATCACCTGAAACATTAATCCTGCTGGATTGCGTTTCCTCTATGGGCGGAGCTCCGATTTTATTCGATGAGTGGCAGTTAGATTACGCTTTCGGCTCCATCAACAAATGCCTGGCTGTGCCGCCCGGCCTTGCCATTTCGGTGGCTTCTGAGAAAGCCCTTGCAAAGGCAGACAAAGTCAACAACCGCGGATGGTTTCTTGATGTCCTCCGCCTTGAAAAGCACCATGCCCTTAATACTGTACCTTCCACCCCGGCGGTCTCACTATTTTATGCCCTGTCAGTCCAACTGGATCGCATTCAACAGGAAGGGCTGCAGAATCGCTTTGATCGCCATCAACAGATGGCGGAAAGGATCGCAGCCTGGGGAGAACAAAACAACATGGCCTCCATCGCTGAGAAACCCTATCGTTCCAAAACAATGACCACCATGAAAAATGGTCATCACTTGAATTTCTTTGATCTGCGCAGGTATTTGATGGCACATAATCTCGAAATTGCGAATGGCTATGACGAACTGAAGGATGTCACCTTCCGCATCGCCAATATGGGCGAACTGCAAATGACCGATGTGGACCATTTGCTTCACACCCTGGAAGCATACATCGCAGAGAATAAAAGAGGCTGACAATTCACCTTATCAGCCTCTCAACCCGGTTGTTTATTTTTTTTTAGGTGCCTTCTGTCCAGGAATTCAAATAGATCTGCTGCTCTTCGGTCAGTACATCGATATCGACGCCCATCGAAGCCAACTTCAACCGCGCAATTTCACGGTCGATGTCTTCAGGAACCCCATAAACTTCGTTGTCAAGTTCTTCACGGTGCGTGAGCAGATACTCCGCAGCCAAAGCCTGGTTGGCGAAACTCATATCCATAACACTGGCGGGATGGCCTTCAGCCGCTGCCAGGTTAATCAAACGGCCTTCACCCAGAATGTGAAGACGGCGTCCATCTTCCATCACATATTCATCCACGAACGGGCGCACACGCCGTTTAGAGACCGCCATATCTTCCAACGCAGGAATATTGATCTCGACATTGAAATGCCCTGAATTGCCAATCAAAGCCCCGTCTTTCATCACTTCAAAGTGATGTTTATCGACCACATTGATGTCTCCCGTCAATGTTATAAAAATATCACCAATCTTGGCGGCTTCCATCATTGGCATCACCCGGTAGCCGTCCATTACCGCTTCCAGCGCTTTCAGCGGATCAACTTCTGTAACGATCACACTGGCACCCAGGCCACGCGCACGCATGGCTAATCCGCGAGAGCACCAACCATAACCGCCTACTACAAAATTTTTGCCGGCGATCAAAGCGTTGGTGGCGCGAATCACCCCGTCCATGGTGGATTGACCGGTTCCGTAACGATTGTCAAAGAAATGTTTGGTCATGGCGTCATTCACAGCGACAACCGGGAAAGCCAAAGCCTTGTCCTTTGCCATCGCACGCAAACGGATGACGCCGGTGGTGGTCTCTTCGGTACCGCCGATCACATCAGGCAGTTGGTCGCGATGCTCGCGATGAATCAAAGATACCAGATCACAGCCGTCATCCATGGTCATTTGCGGTTTATGGGCAACGGCGGCTTCTAAATGCTTGTAATAGGTGACATTGTCTTCGCCTTTTATCGCATACACCGGGATTTCATCGTGGACGACCAGCGAAGCGGCCACATCATCCTGGGTTGAGAGCGGGTTGGATGCCACCAAAACCACATCCGCACCACCTGCTTGCAACGCTTTCATCAGATTAGCTGTTTCAGTCGTAACATGCATACACGCTGAAATTCGAATGCCCTCCAGGGGTCTTTCTTTAGCAAATCGCTCCTGAATACTGCGCAGAACCGGCATATCGCGTTCTGCCCACTCAATTCTCAGACGTCCGCCTTCAGCAAGATTTTTATCTTTAATGTCAAATTCCATCAAATTCCTCCAAATCGTTAGTTGATTTTGAATAACACAGACAACCTCGAAGAATCGCCAAAATTGTCTTCATATCGTTTGATAAATGACTCAACGGTGTAATAGTGCACCTGCGTCCCTCGGTGTTCCAGGCAATAGGTAGCTGCCAGCGCCCCCATTTGACCGGAAGTCTGGTAATCCAGGCCACGTGCAATTCCGCTCAAAAATCCGCCCCGAAAGGCATCACCCACACCGGTGGGGTCCAGAATGCTCTCTGTCTTGACAACAGGAATCGAATATTCTTCTTCCTCGACATAGATGGTTGCTCCATCTTCTCCACGCGTTATAACCATGTAATCCAGCGTTGACCGCAGTTCTTCTTCTGTCAGACCGGTGTGTTTTCGGATCAGATCATATTCGTAATCGTTCAGAAACAAACTATGCGCATTGATTGCGCCACGCCGTAACTCTTCTGGTGCGCTTCGCACAACTTGTTGCCCAGGGTCATATATATAGGGGATTTTCAAGTCGATGCATTCCCGTACATACATGTCCATGGCCTCGGGATCATTGGGCGATACAACCACCAGGTCAGGTGCAGGATCTTTAATCGATAGCAGACTGACTTCTGTAGCGAATTTCATGGCACCGGTATAAAAACTGGCAATTTGGGCGTTGGAAAGATCAGTGTTGGCAAAGAAGGAGGCTGTGAACACGCCATCAATTTTCTTGGCAAAGGTTGTGTCCACACCAGCATTTTCAAGGAGCAATCGATATTCAGAAAAATCTTCACCAACTGTCCCTACCAGGTACGATGGAACTCCCAACAAGGCCAGTGTGTAACATATGTTTGGTGCTGTACCCCCTCGCTGACGTATCATAGAGTCAACCAGGAATGAAAGGCTAATTTTGTTCAAACTCTCGGGCAGAATATGCTCTTTGAAGTACCCCGGGAAAGTCATCAGGTAATCAAATGCAATGGATCCTGTACAGGCAATTTTCATGCGCCTACCGCCTCTTCATCAAATAACAGGTCAATTATACGTCATTAAACAGCACCACGTGTCATTTCCACGGGCGCAGAGCGACAAAAATATATCATGAAGCCGTATCGTTGTCAAAACACAGGTTCTGTGGGCAGATGATATAATCAAACAATAGTATTTTGGGTAAAAATATATGATAAATTCAACGAGAAAAATAGTCCCGCTCTTCATCATACTGATCATTCTTTTGTTAGGTTGCAACCGCACCTGGGGAACCAATGAGCCGATCCGCCCAACCACGCTGCCAGATTCGGTCGAAACCGGTAGCCTTTTCGAATCATCCGAACCGGCACAGCCTTTGAATGAACAAACAGATGAACAAATACCAACCCAGGATATTTCGCCCACTTCTGATCTCTCGGCTGCTGACGTCTACACACCGACAGACGAAGAATGGCTCATCTATCTCGGGCAATTCGACCAGGCCAGCTCTCTTTTTCAAGCCGTCTTAGCAAACCCGCAAGCCACCTCGGTTGAAAAAAGCCGCGCCCTACTCGGTTTGGGACGAATCTCCCTGCTGAAACGCGAACAAGGGGCAGCAATTGATTACTTTGACACCCTGATCAATCAATATCCACTGTCAGATGAAGCGCACAATGCGTACTACTTTTTGGGTGAAGTCTACTCTGCGCTGGGTAACAATGAAGTAGCTGTAAGGGCTTACGAGAATTTTGTTGCATTCACGCCTGCTATTATCGATGATCTAATTTATGAAAAAATTGGTAACGCTTATCGATCATTGGGGCAATACCAGGCAGCGATAGAAGCCTACCAGGTCGCATTAATCGCCAGTCAGGATCCAACAACAAGGGACGAGTTGAAGATCAGCATTGCCCAGTTGTATCTGCTAATGAATGATGTCGACCTTGCGCTGCAATTTTTTACAGACGCCTACAACAATACCCAAAACCCCTATATCAATGCCAAAGTGAATTTACTGCTGGGACAGTACTACGAGCAGATTGGTGATATTGACACTGCTTATGAGAAATACCAGGAAAACATCAACCTTTGGCCCTATGCTTTCGATTCCTATACCAGTCTTGTCAGATTGGTTGAGGCTGGCCAGGTCGTTGACGAATACCAAAGAGGATTAACCAACTACTATGCAGGCTCATACGGTTTTGCCATAACCGCTTTCAATCGTTACATAGACTCTACATCAAACGTTGACCGCAATGGCGATGTCCATTATTTTAATGGTCTGGCATACATGAATTTGGAACAATATGACAATGCCTTTGCGCAATGGCAGATTCTGTATCTTGATTACAAAAACAGCCAATATTGGTCTAACGCCATAGACCGTACAGCCTTTGTACAATGGGTCTATCTTCAAAACCCGAAGTCTGCCGCTGAATCCTACCTTGCCTTTGTGGCCGACTACCCCAACCATCAGGACAGTCCAGGATTTTTGTATTCAGCTGCCCGAAATTATGAACGTGCTGATGAGCTTGTGCTTGCAGCAGAAACCTGGTCCCGGCTATTGGTCGAATACCCGGGCTACCAGGATGCTTTCCGGGCACAGCACCTCGCTGCGGTGTCTTATTACCGTGCTGCGGATTACGAAAACACCATTTCACAATTAAACGCCTTGCTGACCTATGCCACCACCCCTGAACAACAATCCGCCGCCTATTTCTGGTTAGGGAAAACCTACCAGACATTAGGACAGAGCAGCGAAGCACAATCAAATTGGCAAAGTGCTTATACAACCTCCCCGTTCACCTATTTTGGTATTCGCGCTCAACAGGTTCTGAATAATCAGGCGCCATTCGCCAGTGACCCTAATTTCAATCCCGTGATCGATCTTGCTACAGAACGCCAACAGGCTGCTCTCTGGCTGCAAAACACTTTCGACATTGCTGATACTGTTGATCTTTCAGCACTGAGTGTATTGGCGGGCAATTCCTTCGCAGCACGCGGCGACATTTTATGGTCATTAGGTTTGTACCAACAAGCCCAAGACGAATATGAAAAACTACGTGAAGAAAATCTCAACAATGCCTTAAACACGTTCCGTTTGATAGAACGCCTGGTGGATCTCGGGTTCTATCGGTCAGCGGCTTTCGCCAGCCGCCACTTGTTAGACCTGGCGAACATTTCGCCAACAGATTTTTTGTTGGCGCCAAGGTACCTTTCTCACTTACGCTATGCCGTCCATTATGAGCCGATCATCAGCGAAGTGTCAGCCGCATACGATATCTCTCTTCAATTGATTTTCAGCCAAATACGACAAGAAAGCCTTTTTGACAGCCGTATCGGTTCATCTGCTGGCGCTCTGGGGTTAATGCAGATCATCCCGTCCACCGGAACCTATATCAACAACCAGTTGCAATGGGATGAGGCCTATGACACTCCCGATCTCTATCTGCCCATAACAAATATCAACATGGGTGTCTATTACATCGACCTGCAGCGGGATTATTTCGATGGCGAATGGTTTCCCGCACTGGCTGCTTACAACGCCGGTCCAGGCAACGCTGCCACCTGGTTTGCCATGGCAGGAGAAGATATTGACCTTTTCGTAGAGATCATTCGGTTTACCGAAACGCGCAACTACATTCAATTTATCCTGGAAACCTATACGTATTACAGCATCTTGTACAGCGAAAATTAGTTAATGCAAAACGAGGCTGTATCATTTTTTTTTCGACAGCCTCGTTTTTTGTTATCTTTAATTTAGAATCTTACTTACGGTGCTTCAGCGCAGCATGAGCAGCAGCCAGGCGGGCCACTGGCACACGGAACGGTGAGCAGCTCACGTAGTTATTGCCAACCATGTGGCAGAACTCAATCGAAGATGGATCACCGCCATGTTCACCGCAGATGCCAACCTCAAGGTCGGGGCGAGCTGAACGGCCGTCAGCCACTGCCATCGCCATCAGCTTGCCGACACCTTCGCGGTCGATTTGCTGGAAGGGATTAACTTTCAGAACACCTTCTTCGATGTATCGAACCAGGAAGGCGCGCTCTGCATCGTCACGACTGTACCCAAAGGTCATCTGGGTCAGATCGTTGGTGCCAAATGAGAAGAACTCGGCCATTTCAGCGATTTCATTGGCAGTCACTGCAGCACGCGGGATTTCGATCATGGTGCCGAATTTATATTCAAATTCAACGCCTTTTTCTTCCATCACCGCTTTCGCAATGCGCACCAGGCGCGGTTGAATCCAACGAAGCTCTTCAATCGTACCGGTCAAAGGAATCATCACTTCGGGTTTCGGTTCAAAGCCGTTGATCTTGGCATCAGCAGCCGCTTCAAAGATTGCCCGAACCTGCATTTCTACCAGTGCCGGCATCACAATCGAAAGACGCACGCCGCGCATACCCATCATCGGGTTGCTCTCGTGCATGGCGCGGATCGCATTGAGCAGTTGCTCTTTTTCTGCCAATCCTTCTGTTTCACCCTTCACGCGCATAGTGATCACTTCTTCGAAGATCTCATCTTCATTGGGCATGAATTCATGCAGCGGTGGATCAATCAAACGGATGATTACCGGCAAGCCGGTCATCGCTTCGAACAAACCGTAGAAGTCAGAGCGCTGATAAGGTAGAAGTTCGTTGATTTTCTCGGTACGGGTCTCTTCGTCTTTGGCAAGAATGAAAGCCTGCACGGTCGGTAGACGTTCCGGTTCAAAGAACATATGCTCCGTACGGCACAAACCGATACCCTGAGCGCCATAAATACGGGCGCGTCTGGCGTCAGCCGGATAATCCGCATTGGCCCAAACCTGCAAACCACGGGTAGGCGAGCCATTAACCGATTCACGAATACCTTCAGTCGCAGCGATTTCATCTGCCCACCCCAACAGAGTCAACAATTCAACCTGTTCTTCCAACTCGGGAGCAATCACGTCAACAACGCCAAGGAAAACCTCACCGGTGGTGCCGTCAACGGAAATCCAATCACCTTCTGTGACAGTGACACCGTTAGAGGAAATTTCACGTTTTGCCATGTCGATTTTTGCGGTGGAAGCACCCACCACACACGGAACACCGAATTGGCGGGCAACAACCGCTGCATGAGAGGTAGCGCCACCTTCTGTGGTCAGGATGCCTTTTGAGGCCAACATACCGTGTACATCATCAGGTTTTGTGAAGGGACGAACCATGATCACGTCCTGGCCTTCCTTAGCTTTTTCTTCAGCCAGGTCGGCATCAAAGTAAGCACGACCAACCGCAGCACCTGGAGAAGCATTGACGCCACTGACAAAGAAGCGCCCTTCATCGCGAGCAACATTCATGGTTTCCATATTGAACTGAGGGTGCAGCAAAGTATCAACGTGATCAGTGTCAACACGCTTGACGGCTTCTTCCTTGGTGATCAAACCCTCGTTGACCATATCGACGGCAATTTTCACGGCTGATTTGGCAGTTCGTTTGCCATCACGTGTTTGCAGCATCCAAAGAGTGCCGCGTTCAATGGTGAATTCCACGTCCTGCATGTTGTGATAATGCTGCTCGAGCGTATCGGAGATATCCATGAATTGGTGATAAGCCTCTGGCAGATCTTCTTTCATTTGAACGATGGGGTTGGCATTACGGATTCCTGCCACAACATCCTCACCCTGTGCGTTCAACAAGTATTCACCAAACATGACTTTCTCGCCAGTCTGTGGGTCACGGGTGAATGCTACACCGGTGCCTGAATCATCACCCATGTTGCCAAACACCATGGTGCAAATATTGACTGCCGTACCAAGGTCGTCAGCAATGTTGGCGCGGCGGCGGTAAGCGATTGCGCGTGCGCCGTTCCATGAGCTAAAAACAGCTTCGGTAGCCAAACGCACCTGCTCATAAGGATCTTGCGGGAAATCAAACCCTTTGGCTTCACGGGTGACAACTTTGAATTCCTCGACAAGTTCTTTGAGATGATCCGCAGTCAGGTCAGTATCAGCCTTGGTGCCGGCTTTTTCTTTCATCTCATCAAGCTTCTTTTCAAACAATTCATCATTGATATCCAGCACAACGGAACCGAACATAGCAATCAGACGTCGGTAAGCATCAAAAACAAATCGCTCATTACCGGTAAGTTTCACCATGCCTTTGGCGGTTTCGTCGTTCAAGCCAACATTTAGAACAGTGTCCATCATGCCAGGCATGGAGAATTTTGCACCAGAGCGGACTGACACCAACAAAGGATTACTTGGATCACCAAAGGTTTTACCGGCTTTGGCTTCAATGCCCTTCATGGCATCTAACATCTGCTCCCACATACCAGCAGGAAATTGATTCCCTTCTTTGATATAAGCAATACAACCTTCCGTTGTTACGGTGAAAAAGGGAGGAACCGGAATTCCAATGCGGGTCATTTCGGCCAGGTTTGCGCCTTTGCCCCCCAACAAACCCCGCACACCGTCCCAACTGCCCGCGTATTCTTCCGCTTGCTCCACTTCATTATAGAGATACACCCATTTTTTTGACACTTGATAGCCTCCTGAATAATTTGATCATCAGTTTGTTAATAAAATTCACATGTTACAACTTATGAATTTTACCATAATGAACAATCTCGCTTTTTGAGATATATGAGAAATTAACGAATGTCGCCATGGAATTGGCTATTTGTCACCCGCACCCAATTTCTTCTCTCGGAGCATTTCTTTTACGAATGACAATGCATCTTCTCTATCATTGATAATCCCAGCTGCTTGCTCCTCACGGACACCTTCCAGCACTGTTTGAAACAGAGGTCCTGGGGTAAGGGAGAAGATAGTGATCAAGTCATCTCCAGTGATCAGAGTCTGCGGTTCGATGGTACTCTCCCATTTTATGAAGTAATGATGGATCAGTTGTTTGCAAACCAAAACTGCTCGGGGCCAGCTTTCTGTGTCAGAGTCGCCCGATGCTCCCAGCATGCTTTTTGCCAGGAATATTAGGCAAAGCCCCACACCACTCTCTTCCGTCTCTCGAAAGAATTTATAAATGGTCTTTCCATCCAGTTCTGGGTTTCTGGCGGTCAATGCAGGCACACAATCTCTGTTTTGGATTATCTGCCGAAGAAAATTCATTTCACGGTTGCTCAAAGCAAGACGTTGGCAAAAGGTACTGAGAAATTTTTTCGTGAAGGCCCTATCAGCTGTTGTGTCCTGTTCATCAATTGAAAGCCAGGCCAACCCGGCAAAAAACAGCAATATAGCCCTTTTCCGGCCTTCAACAATGTCTTTATCCAAATAGGCTGCCAATTCTCCTTGATAGGGCAAAAAGGCTGCTTGGAGCGTCGATGTGGTATCGTCAGCAGCGATATCTTCGCCGATGACTGTTTTTATGATTATCGACAACTTTCGCGCGAAATTTGCTGTTGCATGATTTTCATCAAACCGTAAGCCAGGGAAAAGGGCAGGGAGTGCATCATACTCTCTGAGCAGATCAAAACCGTCTGCTGCCAATTGCGGTTCAAAGATCTTGAATAATTCGTCACGCTTCCGTTCGTCAGACACCATAGCGAGCAAGGTTGGTTGTTTCATTTGCCGCTTGGTTTCGTCGTCAATAACAAAACCAAACACCAATTTCAGGCGGATACCGCGCAGAATACGGATAGGATCGGAAACAATCGAATCGGTTCCACATACGCGAATGACACCCTTCTGCAGATCTTCTTGGCCCCGACACGGATCAATTATATCGAAATTTGCACCATGTGTGACATCTATTGCCATCGCGTTGATGGTGAAATCTCTATCACGCAAATCTTCTTCTAAGGATTCTCCACGCAACTCACTGATATCAAGATGGCCCTTAATTAACTCACAATCACATAATACTCTCATGGCAGCATGTTCGTCATCTAACTGATACACAGCGCCACTTATCTGGTCGGCGACTGCACGGCTTATCCTTTTTGCGTTCCCTTTGATCACAAAATCAAGATCTTCCGGTGTTTTCCTCAACAAGAGATCCCGCACGGCTCCGCCCACCAGGAATATACAGTCCCCAGGCAGTAAATGCTCGCGCAATGATGTAAAAAAGTCTTGTTGGAGATATTCCAGGGGAATCAAAATCACTCCTAAGCCTATTCGCTTAAATCAAATTATTCGGGATTGTACTTATCAAGATCAACAACACCTACAAAATCGAGGTTGCGATAGTATTCGTCTAAATCCAGCCCATAGCCGAACACAAATTCATTAGGAATTTGAAAGCCGCTATAGCGAATTGGGATATCCACCTCTCTGCGTTCGGTTTTATCAAGCAGCACACAAACGCCCAGGGATCTTGGGGAGCGGCTCCCCAATAGAGCTACCAGCGAGTGCAGCGTGTGTCCGCTGTCAATGATGTCTTCAATGATCAGCACATCGCGGCCATGAATGTCGGTATTTAAATCCAGGCTGATGCGTGCCTGTCCTGAAGAACTGCGTTTTCCAACGCCATAAGACGACACAGCCATAAAATCAACCATATGCGGAACTGTTAAGCGCCGCATCAAATCAACCAGAAACATCACGCCCCCGCGCAATACACATACCAGGAGTAACTCGCCTTCGGCATCCGCAAAATCTCGGTTGATATCTTCTGCCAATTCCGTTATCCTTCGCTGAAGCAACTCCTGCGGGATCAACTCCTTCTCCAAAACATTGCGATAATCTACAACCATCTTATCCTCCGTCAATTTACTCGCCTTGGTACCTCGTGGTGAATACGGCAGCGCGCTTCATACATTTCTGCGGCCCCGACGATAACCACCGGATCTTCGAAATAGGCAGGCTGCCCGTTCACCAGGCGCTGTGTTCTGGTGGCTGGTTCGCCGCATACCATGCAAATTGCCTGTAATTTATCCACTCTCTCTGCCTTCGCCAATAACACAGGCATGATACCAAAAGGTTCGCCCCTGAAGTTCATGTCCAAACCAGCAGCAATAACACGCGCTCCTCCATTGACCAGGGTATCGATCACGTCGATCAAGCCTTCATCAAAAAATTGCGCTTCATCAATACCAATGACCGAAACCCCTTCGATAATCTGGCTCAACAGCTCCGCAGAAGATTCCACCGGTGAACAGGCAATTTCATAACCAGAATGGGAGGTAACCTTCTGGACACCTCCATAGCGAGCATCAATAATTGGTTTAAAGACCTGAATAGAGCGCTTTGCGATGACAGCTCTTCGCGACCGGCGTATCAGTTCTTCAGACTTTCCACAAAACATTGAACCGCAAATGACTTCCAGACTCCCCGAATGACCTTCCATATTCCACTCCATATACTTTATTTCCCACATTGTACCGTATTCAATTCATTTTGACATTGGTGGTTTTTTTACATCGTTAATACTTAAGTCGTATAATTCACTTACCATTATGAATATAATAAATGTAAAAATAGCAATAATTACTAAAGTACAAAAAGAAGCAAAGGAATTAGGAACCTATGAATCCACGAAAAATATCTGAAAATGTTTACTTGCTTGGTGCTATTGACTGGGACCGAACCCTGTTTGATTCTCTGATCCCCCTGCCACAGGGAACCTCATACAACTCTTACCTTATCCAGGGCAGTGAAAAAACTGTACTGATCGACACCGTTGAACCTGACAAAGCTTATATTCTGAAGAATCAGTTGCAGCAATTTCCGAAAATCGACTATATTATTTCACTGCATGCTGAACAAGACCATTCAGGCACCATTCCTCAATTGCTCGAACAATATCCTGATGCCCAGGTCTTTACTTCCGTACGTGAAAAACCGATGTTGACCGACCTTATGCCAGAACTCGATCCGGGACGAATTACGACAGTCGAGGATGGAGAGACATTGTCGATCGGTGATTTCACCTTTGAATTCCTCTATACCCCCTGGGTGCATTGGCCTGAAACTATGTCAGCCTACCTGCGTGAAAAGAAATACCTTTTTAGTTGTGACTTTTTTGGCGCCCACCTGGCGACATCGGAAATGTTTGCAAACGAAGACCCATTGGTGTTGGTAAGCAACAAGCTGTATTATGCCCAGATCATGCAGCCCTTACGCAATTTCGTCACCAAGAACTTGGAAAAGGTAAACACTTACGACATTGAGATGATCCTGCCCAGCCATGGCCCAATTTATAACGTGCCGTCATTCATCCTGGATGCCTATGACGAATGGGTCAATGGACCCACCAAGAACGAGGTCGTTATCCCTTATGTCAGCATGCATCACAGCACGCTTAAGATGGTGGAACACCTGATGACAGCACTGACAGATCGCGGAATACAGGTGCAGCCGTATAACCTGACCGTGGCGGATCTGGGCCAGATCGCCATGTCTATGGTTGATGCCAGCACGATTATTCTGGCTTCGCCAACCCTGTTGGGTAACACTCACCCGTTGATGGCAAATGCCATCGCCGTCGCGGCCTTATTGAAACCAAAGGCCCACTTCATTGGCTTTATAGGTTCCTATGGCTGGAGCGACAATGTCCCCAAAAAAGTGGCCGATATGGTAGCCCCTCTACACAAAGAACCGCTGCCTTTCGTAAACTTCCGCGGTTATCCAACCAAAGAAGCCCACAAACAACTGGAGGAATTGGCAGACATCATTCAACAAAAGCACCAGCAAATCGGTGTGATTAACTAAATCAAAAAACCGTCCGGTACAAATTGCGCCGGACGGTTTTTTTTATGGTGATTATTCGATTAGCATTCGCTGTATCCGCAAGAATAACATTTGCAACAGCCTTCTTCCATGATCAATGTCGCCTGGCCGCATTCAGGGCACAGGTCACCGATTTCCGGCAGCGTCAGCTGCTGGATCACAGCACTTTTCCCTGTTTGCTTTTTCAGGCCATTGGCACGCGTATCAACTTCGCCTGTTTGAATGCGCTCGTCACGTTGAAGTAAATACTCTTGCAACACAGTTGCCACACCATCCGGGAATGAATTTACCCGGTTAGGGCCAAAACCAAGCGCACGCACACCACCGATTCCACCCAATTGCTGAATAATTAATTCAAGCCGTTTCACTGGTTCGATTGGCGATGCCTGACGCAGAACCTGCGAGATCAACCTGCCGATAGCCTCAGACATGGCTGCGGTATCAGAGCCTGCCTTTGCGCTGTTGATGAAGACTTCAAAGGGTTGGTTGCCGCCATTTTCGTTCACCGTGACAAACGCCTTCCCCAACGGAGTCTGGATCACATATGTGTATCCCGGCAAAGCGCGCGGGCGTGGTTTGCGATCATCGTGCCACATCATCGGTTGTTCAGCATAGTTGGCAGGTTCTTTTTGTTTCGCGGTTTGTTTGGTCTCCAACACCACCACATCGCGTGAACCAGTCACGTAAACTGTAATGCCCTTACATCCCAGGCGCCATGCCAACCGGTAAGCCTCTGCCACGTCCTCCTCAGTCGCATTGGGTGGAAAATTGATAGTTTTGCTGATGCTGTTATCAACAAAAGCCTGCATAGCCGCCTGCATACGCACATGCTCTTCAGCCGATATGTCAGAGGAAACCACAAATACATGGCGAATGTGCTCAGGTAATTCCTGAATATTCTGGCAGGTGCCCAATTCCATCACCAGGCTCAGGATATGTTTTTGATCTTCCACAGAAATTTCCGCTTCATCTAAGGCTGTCTGGAAGTATTTCGGCACATAGGTCAGCTGAAGATCCTGCCCTTTATCGTTCACATGGCGAATATATGCAAGGGCGAATACCGGTTCGCAACCATAGCCTTCGACCCCTGCCACCGTTGCGATGGTGCCGGTAGGTGCAATAGTGGTTTGGGCCGCATTACGAATACCGTGGGCTTTGATGCCATCATAGATCTGCTGCCAATCCAATGCAGGACGACCCCAATCATGGGAATAGTCAACCAGAGGTACAGGAACATTCCAGGTGATGTTTTCAGGGTCATAAATACTGCCCTTGATGGCCGGAAATGCACCGCGCTCTTGTGCCAACACCACACTGGTTCGCATAGCATGATAGCGCACAAATTCCATCAATTGAGAGGCAAATTCCTGCCCTTCGATTGAACCATAACGCACCCCCACATGATAAAGAAGGTCTGCAAATCCCATGATTCCCAGGCCTATTCTGCGCGCTCTTTGGGCAGACTCTTTCAGTTGCGGCACTGCTGGCACATAACTATTGGCATCCACAACATCATCCAGGAACCGGGTGGAAAGGCAGATGTCTTCTTCCAATTTCTCCCAATTGACTGAATGATTTTCGCCCATGTGTTGAGCCAGGTTGATAGAACCCAAACAGCAGCTCTCAAAGGGGCCAAGCCACTGTTCGCCGCACGGATTGGTCGATTCCAGATGATACAAATGCGGGACAGGATTGTCACGATTGGCGGCATCCAAAAATAACATGCCCGGCTCACCATTGTGGTGCGCTTGTTGGACAATCTTGTCAAAGATATCCCGTGCCCTCACTGTCTTATAAACCTTTAGGGGAACCCCCTGTTCAATAGCATCTTCAAGCGTGCCATCGAAACCATCATATTCCGGTGAATGCACATCCGGAAACAGAAGATCCCAATCTTCATCATTCTCGACTGCTCTCATAAACGCATCGGTGATGCCAACGGAAATATTAAAGTTGGTAATGGAATGTTCTTCGGTCTTAGCGCTGATGAACTCTTCCACATCCGGATGGTCGACCCGCAAAACCGCCATGTTAGCGCCGCGGCGTGTGCCGCCTTGTGCAATTTCACCGAAGGCATTGTCATATACCCGTAAAAATCCATTGGGACCCGTAGCCTGGCCGGCAGAAGACCGTACCAGCGCACCTGATGGGCGCAAACGCGAGAAGGCAAAACCATTGCCGCCGCCGGTTTGTTGGATTAACGCGGCATTGCGAAGACTCTCAAAAATCCCGGTGCCATTGCGTCCCATGTCATCACTGATAGGAAGAACAAAACACGCCGCCAACTGCCCAAGAGGGGTGCCAGCCCCCGTGAATGTGGGAGAATTTGGAAAGAAAGTTTTACTAACCAGCAACCGATAATATTGTTTGGCCAACTCCACAAAATTCGGATTGCTTTCTTCCTCCACCTTGGCAATATGATAAGCAACACGCCAGAACATGCCATCGGCTGTTTCGACAGGTTCGCCATTGCCATCATGGCGGATATATCTGCGCTTGAGAACCTCCAAAGAATTTGATGTTAATACAACGCCTGGTAAATCCTCTGGTAACGGAGGGGTTGGCAAAAGTTTTCCGCGAGAACTGGTTGCTGATGACATGAATTATCCTCCTGCACCTTCTAATAACTTGTCAATTTCTTGCCTAAGATCATGTAAATCCGTTAATCGCAAATAAACAATGGCATATCGAATATAGGCAATTTGATCCAGTTCCTTCAAGCCATCGATCACAAGATCGCCTATGGCTCTTGAAGAAACCTCAGATCTTCCCAACTTCTGCAATTTGACCTCGATCTCTCCCACCAACCGCTCAATATCAGCCGCTGACACCGGACGTTTTGCGCAACTGATGCGAATACCGCGCGTTAATTTGTCCCGATCAAATTCTTCCCGGGTGCCATCTTGTTTAATGATCAAAGGTGTCGCAAGAATCGCGCGTTCGTACGTTGAAAACCGCTGCTGGCATTTCAAACATTCTCGCCGACGGCGAATACCCCCATGCGAGTCTTTGGTGGTGTCAATTACTTTCGTTTGTTTATGCTGGCAATAGGGACAATACATTCCAGACCTCCTTCATTCTCGTCAGGTGGTAAGCATTATTGCTGATTGGTTCGATTTTCTAGGAAAATCAACCCCCATATATGGGGGTGCTGTGTTTCGTTACCCTTATATTTAGGATGTAGGAAAAATAATAGCATAACCCCGAAATCATTACAAGGTGGATAAAGGGGCAATTTGCCTTAAAATTTTGTGAGGTAATGGATTCTAACATGCCCGGCTCTTCATCCGAACACGAATAATAAATTTTGGTTATAATGACGTCTATGATGGTTGTTGCGAAAAGATCTTTTGCGTTTTTGGTAATGAGTGTATTTCTGTGCTTCCTCATTGCAGGTTGCAACCAGCCCATGCAGATTGGAACCATTCCCACGCAAGGGCTGGATTTCACCCAGGAAGCAACCGATGATACCCAGAGCGACCCTGCAACCCCTGAAGAAGTAATTCCTACCATAACAACCACCCCTATTACGCCAGCTATCATCGTGAATGGAGAACTTTACCCCGAGGAATCATTCAAAAACGACTTGCTGCGCTTTATGATGGCCAATCCTGAAGCCGATAGCAGTGATGCCTATGAACATGTTACCCAAAACCAAATTGATTCGATGCTTTTTGCACAAGCGGCTTTTCAAAACGGTTTTGCCATTACAGAAGAAGCCATCACCGCGCGAGAAAATCAATTGATGGAGCAGATGGCCGGAGCAGACACCTTCCAGCTCTGGCTGAACAATAACTATTACACCCAACAAACCTTCCGAGAAGCCCTGCGCACCGAATTGGCAGTCCAATACCAAAAACAGTTTCTTTTCGATGAGCTTCCAGCCGAAATTGAGCAAGTGGAACTAAGCCAAATCCTTGTGTACGACCGCGCAGATGCCGAACGAATCCTGGCAGCTTTAGAAAGCGGAGCAACTCAATTTGCATGGCAGACAGAAATTTACCATCCGGTTACCAAAGGGTATCTGGGTTGGAATCCGCGGGGTGGCATGCTGCCAAACGCAGTGGAAGACGCCGCCTTCACATTAGAAGTTGACCAGGTAAGTGGTGTTATTGAAACCGAATTTGGTTACCACATCATTTATCTACAAAACCGCCAAATCCATCACTTATCATTGGCAAATTTGCAACTTCTGCAGACACAAACCTTGAATGAATGGGTGGAACATCAGAAGGAAACCGCTGATATCCAAATTTTTGCCACACATGAACCATGAAAAACCGAGAATCGTCCAGAAATCTTCTCCTAAACCTTTTGACTGCCACCTTGATCTTGCTATCGATTGCGTTCACTGGAATCGTTTTCATCATTTATCAATCCCCTTTAGTAATTTTGAACCCCTTTCCTCCCATTGAGCCGACCATCGAACTTCCTTTTGATATAGTAGCAGCAGCATTGACCAAAACCCTGCAAAGTCTACCAACGGAAACAATAGCTACACGATCAACATCAACAGCAACGATCACGCCATCTCCTACCCCATTGCCGACAGCAACGCCAACACAAACACCAATCCCATTGATAGTTGCCTCCAACACCCCAGATCCTTCAAAGGTGAGATTCAATTCGGTGCCAGTTGCAGAAAACGTTGATGCGTTTGCTCTTACCATAACCCCAACGGCTTACGCCGGTTATCTCTATGAATTTGTCATGTTGAAAGAAGCCAGGTTCTACGAGTCACCCCTGAATGATTTCGTCAGCAACCCGTTGTTGAATTGCAAGTGGATCGGTGTCGGTGGACAGGTATTTGATTTTTACGGACGTCCCCTCTCAGGCGCTCGTGTGAAACTGGGGGGTTCTTATCCTGAAACAAACCAACAAGTACAAGAATATGCCATCACCGCTGATGAACATATGCTGGGCGATGGCGGGTATGACTTTCCATTAGGCGACAAGCCATTCACCTCGAACAATGCATTTTGGGTGCAGGTCGTCGATGAGAATGACGAGGCAATCAGCGCCAAAGCCCGCTTCTCAACCACCATTCACTGCAATCTGAATCTGATCCGCATTGATTTCATTCAGGTAAAGTAATCCTCAGAGTTGCGTTGAACGCATGATCTCGTACATAGCAATGCTTCCAGCAATGGCTGCATTTAAGGATTCTGCTTCACCAGGCATCGGGATCGTGATCAAACGATCTGCGAGGGATAAGCCTGCCTCAGAAACACCATGGGCTTCACTGCCAATGACCAACGCCAGCGGGAAGGCTTGTTTTGATCCCCAAATTGGGCTGCCCCCCTCAACAACAGTACATACGATGGTGAATGGTATAGTCTGGCCATGTTTCAAATGTGAGACTATCTCGCTCCATTCCATCTCAACCAGCGGTAACGAAAAATGAGCGCCCATACCGGACCTGACCACCTTGGGTGAATGCAGATCAACCGTGCCCGGCGTGGAAATGACGGCATCAATCCCCATTGCCAGAGCCGAACGCAGCAAAGTGCCCGCGTTGCCAGGATCACTCACCCCATCCAATATAAGCACAAATGTTGGCTTATCTGGAAACTTTATGCCTACATCGAACACCCCGACCACACCCTGGGTGGTTTGGGTGTCACCGATTTTCTCGAATAACCGCTCTGGCAATGTATAAACCTCAGCCGTCATTTTTTCTAAAGAGCGCAACAGGTCAAAAGCCCTGGGTGATAATTCATCAGAGCAAAATATCATTTTGGGACGATAGTCATGCCGAACCGCTTCTTCCAACAACCGCACACCCTCTGCAACAAAGACCCCTTCTTGTTGGCGCAGTTTCTTTTTTTCAACAACGGAACGAAGCCATTTTACTTTTGGGTTTGATGGGGAAGAAATTTCCATGACTACAGTATACAAGATTGATAAAAAAACAGGAGGGTTCAATGCCTCCTGTTTCATTCACTCGTTTGTTGTTTCTACTGGTTAGATTTATTTTCCAAATGCCTGATTGACAACCGCGGTAAAAGCAGCGGGATCATGAACAGCAATGTCTGCCAGCATTTTTCGGTTAATGGTGATATCCGCCTCTCGTAGGGCATGCACCAGGCGGCTATACGTCACGCCATTCAACCGTGCGGCAGCATTGATACGCGCAATCCATAATCGGCGCAAGTCGCGTTTGCGTGCGCGGCGATCCCGGTAGGCATACCATAAGCTCTTCATCATCGCTTCATTGGCGCGGCGGAAAAGTTTGCTGCGTGTGCCATATTGACCAGATGTGATCTTTAATACTTTTTTATGTCGGCGATAGCCTTGCGGGCCACCTTTTACTCTTGCCATTTTACACTCCTTTGCCTGCCCCTGGGCGCCAGTCTTTTGACTTGTTCGATGCACCCAACAGCCGCAATTCTTAATTTATTTTTGCTTTTTTAAATAAGGTGCCAGACGATGAACGCGTTTGATGATGCTCTTTCCTTCTACAGGAATCATTTCATCCAACTGCATTCTCGCCCGCTTTGATCGACGGCGCCGAAAGTGGCTTTTGCCACCCTTGGTCCGCAATAATATGCCTGAACCCGACACTTGAAATCGTTTCGAAGTGGCTTTGTGGGTCTTCAGCTTATATTTGGGGGGTTTTTGCTTTGCTGACACAGCAAACTCCTCTCTTTCCAAAATGTATTTGTAGAAACAACGAGTGTTTTTATTTTACCAATTTTTGAGGTGACAACAGCATCGACATTGAACGGCCTTCCATAATTGGTTTTTGTTCAACTTTCGAGATATCTGCCAATTCCTCAGCAATCTCTTTTAAATCTTCCAGCGCAATTTCGGGATAATGCACCTCGCGGCCTCGGAAACGAATGGTTACACGAACCTTCATTCCATCATCCAACCAGCGCCTCGCATCTCGAGTCTTAAACCCGCGATGATGCTCATTGGTTTTCGGCCTCAACCGAATTTCTTTAACCTCAATTTTGGTTTGCGCTTTTTTGGCTTCACGCTCTTTTTTTGTGCGCTCATATAAGAACTTCCCATAATCCATCACCCTGCATACAGGCGGTTCTGAGTTTGGGGCAACCTCCACCAGGTCCAATTCGGCATCGCGCGCAATTTGTAACGCCTTGTTGCGTTTGACTACACCGATATTTTCACCCTCCGGGCCGATTAAACGAACTTCAGGCGCGGTTACTTGTTCATTGACATTTAAATCTGACGTACTTATGAGCTTGCTCCTTTACTACATATATTGAACACAACAGTTACGCCACGTGTCGCCACCTGACGCAACCTACATGATACCATATATCTTAAGAAAATCAAACAACAACCCCATGTTTTTCCCTACCTAACTTTGACAGCACCTGCTGCATTCTTTATAATCCGGCTATGAAAACGAACAAACGCAATCCATCCGACACCTGGCAAATTGGCAACACGACCATATCCGGTCAAGTGATCCTCGCCCCCATGGAAGGAATCTCCGATCAGCCATACCGAACCATCTGCCGCAGATTGGGTTCTGCCATAAGTTACTCAGAATTTATCAACGCCATGGATGTTTTGCACAGTCATCCCTATCGGGTCGATCAACGAGCAAGTTTCTTGCCTTCCGAACGGCCCGTATCAATTCAATTATTTGACAACGAACCAGACAGGATCATCAAAGCGGCTGAGGTCATAGCACAACTTGAGCCTGATTTCATCGATATCAACATGGGTTGTTCGGCAAAGAAGGTATCGAATCGAGGGGCTGGCGCTGGCCTTTTGAAGGCCCCACAGAAAATTGAAACCATATTTCGCGAGTTAAGCCACCGTCTTCCCATCCCTGTCACAGGCAAGATTCGCCTTGGGTGGGACGGCGGCTCAAAAAACTATCTGGAAATCGCGCGGATCATCGAACAGAATGGTGGCGCTGCCATTGCTATCCATGGGCGCACCCGCAAACAAGCCTATTCAGGTTATGCCGATTGGGACGCCATTGGTGAAGTGAAACAAAATGCTACCATACCAATCATTGCCAATGGCGACGTGAAGACCAACGCAGACGTAGACAAAATACTGGCGCATACCGGTTGCGATGCGGTCATGATCGGCCGTGCTGCCGTTGGCAATCCATGGATATTCAACAGGGTAGATGCACCCCAGGTCCCCTACACCGCCAGGTATCAATTGATGAAAGAACACTTGCTGGCGATGACACAATTCTACGGCGCCGAAACTGGCGTTGTTCTATTTCGAAAACATGCGGTTTATTACCTTAAACAGTACCCCATGACGAGAGAAGAAAAACGCAAATTAATGTCTACACGCAGTTTTTTGGCTTTCTTTTCAACCTTAGATGAGCTAAATTTAGGCCAACGAGAAGTTTGCCCCTAACCCTGCATCAGGCTGCGCCGCAGTTCATCGATCATGCCGATCGCTTTGGCAGCACCTTCTGCCGTACAGGTATAGGGATTATCCACGCGGTATGCAGGAATACCCAGCGACTTGGTAAGGTATTTTTCCATACCGCGCAGCAATGAGGTGCCACCGCATATCGCTACCCCACGGTCGATGATGTCAGAGATCAATTCTGGCGGTGTCTTTTCAAGCACCTTTTTCACATTCTCGACAATCTGTTGTAGCGGCTGGTGCAGAGCATCCACGATATCATCTGTCGACAATGTGATCGGCTTGGGCAGACCGCTGACCTGGTCCTGCCCCTGCACCTCCATGGACAGGACATCTTTCTGCGGCAGGGCCGCCCCAATACGGATCTTCAGAAGTTCTGCAGTCGGCTGCCCGATGATGATGCCATATTTCTTCCGCACATAACTGATAATTGACTCGTCCATCTGTAGACCAGCAGCCCGGGTTGTGCCCGCCGAAATGACTGTGTTCATGGCCATCACAGCCGCTTGCGATGTTCCCCCGCCCAATGACAAGAGCATGCTGCCAGAAGGGGTCGAAATCGGTAGATCGATGCCGATGGCGGCTGCCATTGGCTGTTGGATCAAATACACATCCCGGCTGCCGGAACCTAACCCGGCCTCATGCACCGCCCTCCTTTCAACACTCGTGACTCCATGGGGAACAGTCAACATCAGTGTCGGGCGAAACAGCAACATCGGACCGCAGAGACGTTTCACAATATCAGTCAATAAATTTTCTGTAATCTCATACTCAGCAATGACACCGTGTCGTAACGGACGCACCACTTCAATCTGATCTTCCGGCACCCGGCCGTACATATCTTTGGCAGTTTGTCCCCAGGCTACCATTTTCAACTCTGCAATGACAATAGCCACGATGGTTGGTTCTTCTAAAAGTATCTGGCGGTTTTCAGCCACCACTGTGTTGATCGTGCCCAGATCAATTCCTAATTTTCGTGCGAATAATGGCATGGAGACAAATTCCTTTCAAGTTCATTGATGATTCGCTGCGGCAATTGTAGCCGAAAAATGAAAGTCCAAGGCTTCTACACCTGATAGATTTGTGACGTTTCGGCTTGTTTTGCCCTTCACCCTCACCCAATCAATTCATAAAGCTCGACCAACACGCCACCGGTACTTTTAGGGTGGACAAAGGCCAGCCTTCTGCCTGGTAGTTCTAATGGTTCTTTGTTAATCAATTGAACGCCTTTTTCCTGCATAACAGCCAATGAGGCATCAATATCTTCCACCTCAAAACACAGGTGATGCATGCCTGGACCACGTGACTCAAGGAATTTACCCACACCGCTTTCTGGATCGGTTGGCTGCACCAGTTCAATCTCACTATCACCCACCGGGAAGAACGCTACATTGGCTTTTTGTGAGGGCACTTGTTCAACATGATCCAGGGTTAATCCCAAAACATCACGCCAGAAAGACAGGGATGAATCCAGATCATTTACCGCTATCGCGACATGGTTGATTTTAATTACATTGCTCATACCTAACTCACTCTCAATAATTTAATCTCTGGCGGTGTATTCGCCCCATTCTTTACGCAGCACATGACAAATTTCCCCCAATGTCACCTTGTTTTCAACACAATGGATCAACAGTGGCATTAAGTTATCGTCTGATTTCGCAGCGATAGCCAACTGGTCTTTGAGGGCTGACACAGCATCCTGATCGCGATCTGCCTTAAATGTTTGCAAGCGATCTACCTGTTCTTTTTCCACAGCTGGATCCAAAGTCAGTGGTTCCAGTTCTATTTTCTCTTCAATTTTATAACTGTTAACCCCAACAATCGTCTCATCACCCTGCTCAAGACCCTTCTGGAACTCATAGGCGGCATTCTGAATTTCATTTTGGATATATCCCTGCTCGATCGCTGTCATAGCTCCGCCAATTGAATCAATTTTTTCAATGTATGCCAACGCTCTTTGATGAATTTCCTCGGTCAAATGTTCGATCAGATACGATCCACCCAGAGGATCCACACTATCAGCCACCCCGCTCTCATGCGCAATGATCTGCTGGGTGCGCAGCGCTGTCCTGACGGATTTTTCTGTCGGCAGCCATAAGGCTTCATCCATCGAGTTGGTGTGCAGTGACTGTGTGCCTCCCAAAACGGCCGCCAATGCCTGCAAAGTCACCCGCACAACGTTGTTTTCTGGCTGTTGTGCCGTTAGGGTCGATCCGGCTGTCTGGGTATGGAATCGCAGCCTCATTGATTGATCAGACTGCGCATTGAACCGTTCACGCATGATTTCAGCCCACAAACGACGTGCCGCCCTAAATTTCGCCACTTCTTCAAAAAAGTTATTGTGTGCGTTGAAGAAGAAGGAAAGCTGTTGCGCAAAAGAATCAACTTCCAACCCGGTTTTCAACGCCGCTTCAACATAGGCGATAGCGTTAGCAAGCGTGAATGCCACTTCCTGTACTGCAGTAGAGCCGGCTTCCCGGATATGATATCCAGAAATGCTGATGGTATTCCAGCGTGGTACTTCTGTAGAACAGTAAGCGAAAATATCTGTTATCAACCGCATGGAAGGCTTCGGAGGAAAAATATAAGTGCCCCGTGCAATGTACTCCTTCAATATGTCATTTTGAATGGTACCGCGCAGTTGTTTGGGTTCTATGTTATTTTGTTTGGCTACCGCAATATACATGGCAAGCAGCACAGCGGCTGGCGCGTTGATGGTCATACTGGTTGATACTCTGTCAAGCGGTATCCCATCAAATAATTTCGACATATCATCAAGACTGCTGATGGAAACGCCGACTTTGCCAACCTCGCCCAGCGACATAGGATCATCAGTATCATAACCAATTTGGGTTGGCAGGTCAAAAGCTACTGACAAACCTGTCTGCCCCTGGTCCAACAAATAGCGATACCGTTTGTTCGATTCTTCAGCGGTTGCATATCCTGCATACTGCCGCATGGTCCACAACCGGCCGCGATACATGGTCGGTTGAATACCGCGTGTGTATGGATAGTCACCGGGATACCCTAAGCAGGTTTCATAATCGAATTCAGCTGGTATAGCAACCCGGGGCATTTCAATACCGGAGGATGTGGCAAAATGCTCCTGCCTTTCACCGAATCGCCCCATGACCGGTTCCAGGGTGTTTTCTTCCCATCGCTCAAATGAATCCTGAAGTGACATGGCAGTCCTTTCAATATATTATCAATTCTCATTGGATGAAAAAAGTATACCTTAAAGGCGGTATTCTTGTTGACTTATACGGGTATGGTTGGTAAAATCCTTCTGCTGTCCACGTAGTACCCTTCGTGGAAAAATAAAATTCAGAAAGGGCTTGAAAATGAAAGTATTGTTATTAAAAGATGTATACAAGTTGGGGCGCGCAGGGGAAGTGAAAAAAGTCGCCAATGGCTATGGCCGCAATTTCCTCCTCCCGCAAGGTTTGGCAGAACTGGCAACCGCAAAAGCTTTGACCAAAGCTGACGCCATCCGCGAAGAAGCAGAGCGGGAACGCGCCATTCTCAATAAACAGATGGAAGGCGTTTTTCGGCAAATTGAGGGGGTTGTCCTTTACTTTGCTGCCAAAGCTGGTGAAACCGGCAAACTCTATGGCTCCATCACCACCCACATGATCGGTGAAAAGCTGAACAAGAAGCTGGGGGCTGAGATCGTTGATCATCGCCACATCGAAACCCAGCCGATTCGTTCATTGGGTGAACACAAAGCCGAAGTTCGTTTGACGATGGATCTGATCCCTGAAATTACTGTCGTGGTCTATCGTGAGGGTGACTCACTTGACACCATCAAAGCACTCTACGAGGCTGGTGAAGAAATTCCAGGCGCAGAAGAACAGGAAGTCGAATACGTTGAAATTTTTGATGAAGAGATCATTGACCTTGACGAGTCCTTGATCGAAGATGAAAGTGATGAGGAAGAGGAATAAACTTCCGAACGCCTAAATCGTAAACAAAAAGCCTGAGATTGATATTCCCAGGCTTTTTTCATCTTATTGCGCCTATAGTTTATAATCACTAAGAAAAAAGCGGTGTGCAAACAAGTAAAATGACTGAAACAACTGGACTTCAACTAAGAACAGCCCGTGAAAAAAAGGGCATCACCATTCAGCAGGTGGCAGAAGAACTGCATATCCGTGAACGATATTTGCTTGCCCTGGAGAGTGATGAACCTGCCCAAATCCCCTCAGACATCCAGGCAAAGGGGTTTCTCAGGTTGTATGCCGAATTTCTGGATATCACACTGATGCCCGCTGATCATATCAATGAAAAGGCGCCAACCCCGGTCGACAGCGAGATTGATCAACCGGACTTAGCAACTGGAGGCGAAGATTTGGAGCCTTCCACTTCTGGCCGTTTTGGAAAGCTTTTTGTTGAGAAACGCCAGCAACTTGGCAAAGAATTCGATGATGTTCACAATGAATTGCGTATCAACCCAACCTACCTTGCGGCGATAGAGCAAGAAAATATGGCACAACTACCGCCAGCCTCCCAGGCGAAAGGAATGATCGAGCGTTATACTGATTATCTTGGGTTGGATCGCGATGAAGTTCTGGGGTTATATTCGGATCTCTTGATCCAAAAGCAGGCTGAGGGAGTTTCACCAACAGAGAAGAAAAAACGCGCAGCGCGAAAAGTAGATGGCGCCAAACAGTTTATCACACCAGACTTGGTCATTGGTTTTATATTAATCGTTATCATCCTTTTTATTGGATTTCTCAGCATACGCCAAATCATGCAAACCCGTTCAGATATTACTGCGTTTGCCACACTCGAAGCCTTATCTACAGATGACTCAATGCCCGAAGAAACTCCCCTCTCAATCGAGGAGGAAGGTGATAATACTGAGAACACTGAGTTGCTAATTCAGGTGCCAACTGCAACGCTGCCGGTGATCCTCCCGCAAGAAGGTGAACAGCCCCCGCAATCATCTCGTCTCATTGTCCAGATGGTCGCCAACCAGCGTGCATATCTTCGCGTTATCGCAGATGATGAAATCGTTTTTGAAGGCCGTGTACTGCCCGGTAATATCTACGAGTTTTTCGGAGATCGAGAAATTTCGGTTGT
>Ga0334889_1001477_pt1 | contig 30711 bp, 33 predicted proteins | sample GraSluR1_MG_2_FD_207222 | JGI IMG/M metagenome (GOLD analysis project Ga0334889, IMG submission 207222) | Sludge microbial communities from methane-producing bioreactor in Wageningen University, Netherlands - Granular Sludge_8_08-R1 | ecosystem: Engineered > Bioreactor > Anaerobic > Unclassified...
CGCTTCCTGGGGGGCTCCGGGGCCGGCCCCGGAGCCCCCACCGGTATACTCTTCCCATGAGATTGTGGAAGAAGAGACGCGAACGGCCTCTCTGCATCACCCATAGCGATCCGCTCACAGGCACTGAGTTCGTGGTGGGGAGCCCGGTCGAAGTGGAGGGGAGCCTGTATGTGGTCACCGGTTGGAGAGAACTCCCTCCGGTTCGTCTTGCGCGCGGGGGCTCGGCCCGGGAGTGGGAGATCTTGGGGCGTCCGCTCAAGGGGAGCGAGGTGAGCGAAGCCTTGGCGCGTGAGTTGGAGGACATCCTGCATCACCCAGCCCAGCTCGACTCATCGGCGGCACCTGAGACGCCCGCGCCTGAGGCCGGCCGGGAGACGGGCGTCCCCCACGACGGGAGGTCACAAGGCGCGGATCAGGGCGACTCTCACGACCGGGGTAGGCACCTCTCCCAAGACCAAGGCGAGCAGGGCTCCCAAGCCGGCTGAGATACGCAACCGGGAGGCGGATCCCCGCCCCGCGGCTTACTTTGAGTCGGTTGTGTCCGGGAACGATGCCAGGGTCGCGCGGTGGTGCGCGACCCGCACGAGGTGCATCCAGCCGGAATCCTCCAAACCGTGGGTCAGCTCCAGAATGAGGTCTGCATGCCTCTCCAGCACCGCTTTCGACGTGTTTTCGCGGGCGAGCTCGCGCAGCGAGCCGATGATCTCCAGCATCCGGATGAGCACGGTGGGGGCCGAACGGGCATAGTAGCGTAGCTGGGAGAAGCTGTGATTCAGGAGATCGGCGAAATCCCTGCTGCTTAGGAACAGGCGGGGTGTGCCCGCGTTGTCGTACACTACGGGCTCGCGGGGTTTGCGCTGCACGAGGACGGCCAGGCCCACTCCCAGCCAGTTGAGACAGGCGAGGGCGGTGTGGGGGTCGTTGATGCCGGGGGAGAGGGCTCGTTCTGCTACTTCCAGCAACTGGCTTGCGCCGTGCGCCGCGTCCTGCTCGAGGGTAGGTTCGCGTCCCAGGAGGATGGCGCGTTCGATCTCATGGCGGCGATGCTCACCCACGTTCTCGGCGGGTGCGGCCCGGGCGAGGAGGTCGCCGGGGATCACGAAGTCGCTCGGGAGGGGAATCACCTGTATGGTGAGGCCGGCGCCGGTGGCCAATGCGAGCAGGCTCTCCCGGTCGATCGCCTGCACATAGCCGGGCCCGGAGGCCCTCACCTCGAGGTGGGCCCCGACTGCCGTTCGCTCAAAGAAGGATGTGCCGGCCGGCTGCTTCTTGCCGGAGGGTTCATCTTCGGATTCGGGATACAGGCGCTCGATGGTGCCTATGAACTCGTGGCCCACCCGGGCGGCGATACCGGTTGACTTCAGCGTGGCGGCCACGTGGTGGATGTAGAAGATGAGCATGCCCAGGTTGAGCGCCGCGAGCAGGAGGGCGATGGTGAGAGACACTCTGGGCACGGCGCGTTCTGCGCCGCTGCCCTCCAAGGCGAGCACGACGAGGCAATAGAGAAAGGCGGCGAGAAAAGAACCGAGCACTACTTGATTGGCCTTGTCGGACATGAATGTGCGGATGAGATGTGGCCCGAACTGCTGGCTGGTGGCCGAGAGCACCACCATGGTGATGGAAAAGACCAGCGCGGCGGTGGTGATCATGGAGCCGGCGATGGCGGAGAGCACCTGCCGGGCCGCCTCCTGATCTCCGGCGAATACCCACCAGGGAGTCAACGAACCCGTCGGCCAGGCCGACGAGGTGAGCCGGTCGAGGAAGGTGGTGAGGAGGGCGAGCAGTACCGAAGAGGCAAGAAAGGTGGCCGGAACGAACCAGAACGTCGCTGACAGCTGGTATCTCAGGTTCTGTAGGCGGGTCCTCATGCTGCGTGTGCCCCGTGTGTGCCGATGGCCGCTAACGTTCGATTGTAAGGGGTATCTCTACCAGGTTTATCTGTGAGCCGTCCTCTGCCGACTGCTCCCAGACGATGAGCGCGCCCAGTCCGGGTTCGTCGACCTCGAAGGGGAGGGTCACGTCGAACGCGCCCCGGGTGCCACTGCCCGATGCCGCTGTGACGAAATCCTCGAACACGATCCGGCCGTCCCAGCCTGTAATGGTGGCCATGAAAGTGGCCTCAAAGGTGTTGGCCGTCCCCGTGAGCTGCAGTGGACTCGTGACCGTGTCACCGGGCGCGACGCTCTCCACCAGGATAGCAGGGGTCACACGCTCGTAGTCGGCCCGTGTCTGCGGTTTCTCGAGGAGGAGTCCTTCACCGCTGAACACATCGATGGGTGTGCCTTCGATCGCGAGGCTGACGGCATCCACGGTGGGAAACTGGGTGAGCGTATAGACGACTTGGGCGAGGCGCATGGTCATGGCGAACGTGCCGCCCCCCTGCTCGAATTCGCCGGAGAGGTTTACGGTGGCCACTCCCTCGTCCACGGTGACCCCCAAGAGTCTTGTCTCCGTGGGTATGGAGGTGGTGAAGCCCCACTCCTCCTCGGCTGTGGTGGGTTCGGAGAGGAGTTGTTCCATCGCCGCCACCGCGACCGCTTCTGTGCGAAGGACACGGCGGTGAGCGACACCCAACACCTCTCCGCGGACGAAATAGACATTGAGTGTCATCATGTCGGCAGGTTCGGGCGAGGAGGAGGTCGTGGTGGGCAACGCCGGCGTCGTCGTAGAGGTAGATCCGGGAGTCTGCGTGGTGGCCGCGGGTTGCTCGGCGGTGCCTTCTACACCGCACCCGGCCACCGCGATCAAGAGCACGAGCAGCGCGAGTGCCGCTGCCAAGCCACGTGGTATTAGGTAGACTGCACGCATGTTCTGCTCCTCCATGAGTATCGTCTCTTCAGGTTGTATTGCCTGCGGGCCCTCCGATTCCTGCCGCCGGCATCGACAGGTGGAGCATCGGCGACCCGTATCGGGTAGACGCGCCCGCGGCAGCGATCGGTTGCCGGGGGGCGGCCGGTGAAGCCGGCGGGGGGCTCGCATCCTGCCGCGAAAGTGATGATCACGGCGGGGCTCATCATTGCCGCCGCGCTTGTGCTCGTGGCCCTGGTGACGGGTTTTGCCGGCGGAGGGAGGGATGATTCCTCCGGGCAGTGTGACTTCATGGTGTTGACGGGCGTCCCTTCCCCGCCCCGAGGTGAGGAGTTGGATGGACCGAGGGGCGCAACTGCTTCTGCCGCACCGTCTTCTCCCTCCGAGGTGGCCGGCCCCGTGGACGTTCTCGTGTATGGTTCCACGAGTGGTGGCCTGGGTGCGATAAGGGGCCTGAAACTGGCCTGTGAACGGACCGGCACCGGCCCGCTGACGGTGGTGCTTCTCAGTCCCGCCCCCGGGCTCGAGTCTCCCTTGGCCCAGGGATTGTCGGTCGAGGACGATTACCGTCCGGGTGTGGTGGGTGGTTTCTACGGTGAGTTCCGCCATGAGGTGATCAGGCACTACGAGCGGGAGGGTGTCTGGCCGCTGTTGCGCAACGGGCGGCTGGTGTATGAACCGGAGGTGGCCGACCGGGTCCTGCGCCGGTTGGTTCTCGAGGACGGTTCGCCTCCCGAATGGTCGCAGGCCGGTGTCCGGGTGATCTGGCTGCGCGGTCTTGTGCGCAAGGCAACCGACACCGGTGAGTTGATTCAGGTGAGGGTCGAACACATGGACGGTACCTACCTCGACCTCGAGGCCCGGTTCGCGGTGGATGCCTCGGTGGAGGCCGACCTGGCCCGGCTTCTCGGTGCCGACTACAGGATGGGGAAGAGTTCCCATCTCTACAACGACGTTGAGGGCCGGCATCCGGAGCCGCCCACGAAGGATGACTCCTTCAGTACGGCGCCACAATCCCTCGCCATGCTGCTCACGTTGTCGGTGAAAGAGAAGCCGGCCCCGCCCATCCACTCCCTGCCTGAGTGGAATGAGAGTGCCGTCCCCGGAGGTCTCCATGAGACTCTACCCGAGTTCATCCGGCGCAGTTTCCCCGGCAGCTGGTCGCTCCGGCATCCCCTTCCCCAGGATAAGCGGGAACTCAACGAGGGCTGGAACGACTGGGCCAACCCGCACATCTCCTTCGCCTGGTACATGAACCCCGGCGAGCGCCTCGAACTGGTCGGCCAACTCCAGGCACGTGCCCTACACTATCTTGCGCTTATCCAGGGGCATTTTCCGGAAGTCGGTCTCGCGACTCTGCCCTCGTGGCCCTATGTGCGGGGGGAGGTGATGGTGATGGGGCGGCACGTGTACCATGTCGATGAACTCGTGGAGGGGGTGGACGAGCCCATCGCCAAGGGCAAGTACGCCCGCTTCGACCGGCATGATCCTTTCGAGGGCACGCAGCAATCACCTGAGAGCGCCATCGTGGAGGTTCCCCTCGACGCCACCAGGCCGGCCGGCCTTCCGCGTCTGCTGGTCACCACCGCCCTCTCGGTCGACTACCTCACGTACAACTCTGCCTGTCGTATGGAGCCGGTGCGCGCCAACGTGGGTGCGGCCTGCGGAGTTCAGCTGGCTCTTGCGCTCCGGGACGGCGTGGCGCCTCATGAGGTGCCCTACCCCGGCATTCGGGAGGAGTTGTTGCGGCAGGGCCACCGCCACCTGCAATGACCGGAGCGAGTCCGTGTGCCTTGCGGGCGGCGGCCGGACTTCGAGCGGATGCCGGGCTTCGAGCAGGAGCCGGCCTGCGCGGAGCGAATGGTGTGCTGGGGGGGTGTGCCGGAAGTGCTTGAAGGAGGAGATGTCGGATGGTGTCGCTTCTCGACCGTGTGACTGTGGGCTCGGCAGCCCTTCTCTCCCGGAGGGGTCGCTTCTTTGCAGATGGTGTTCTCTGCCCCACGCTTGGCGAGCATTTCGATGTGGTGGCGCTCACTCTGCCCTCGGGCCTGTCCCGGCCGGAGGATGGGGAGGTGCGCGAGGTCCACGCCGAGACCGCCTCGGGCAACCTCGGGGCAGCCTATCAGATCGCACAATGGCTGGGTCCGGACCATCCGCTCATCGTCTTCCACCACGGCAGCAACGAGCGGCCCTACGACTACAGTCGCACGGCTAAGAACACCTTCAAGCGGGTGTTCTTCAGCAGAGGCGGCACGTTTCCCGCGAATCTGGTGAACCTGCGCGCTCCATTCCATCAGTCGCTCAAGGAGTACGCGGAGGGTATTCGGGAGCTGCATCGCTTCGGGGCGTTGTTGATGACATCGGTCGCTCTGGTCGAGGAGGTGGTGAGGCATGCGCGGGCGGGCGGAATCCGGCAGGTGGTGGTATGTGGTTGCAGCCTGGGGGGCTGGGTGACGAACCTTCACCGCGCCTACTCCGCATCTGCGGACGTCTACGTTCCCATGTTGGCCGGAGCAGCGCTGGGAGACATGTTTGTCGATTCGGTGTACCGCCGGCTCGTGGGAGGCGAAGGTAGGCGCCGCCCGGAGGTGGTACGGAAGGCACTCAACTTCGAGGAGGAGTTCGCCGCCAACCGGGAGGCAAACGTGTTCCCCCTCCTTGCCCGCCATGATGCCATCGTGGTGTTCGAACGCCAGAAGCGCTGTTATGAGGGCCGCCATCCCCTCGCGGTTATAGACCGGGGGCACACGAGCGGGATGCTCGCCCCACTCGCCCTGCGCCGGCATCTGGGGAGCGTGCTCGACGGGAAGGTTCCCGCATGAGCGGTGTGAGAGTGTTCCGCACTCTGCTCCGGGGCGACGGTCGCTGGGAGGTCCGGGCGGACGGGGAGAAGGTACCAAGGGCTACGTATTCAAGCCAGGCTCTCGCGTGGCGCCAGGCGAAAGATCTGGCTCGCTACGCCGATGAGGGTACGGCGGTGCTCCACAAACGGGACGGCGGCGTACGCGTCACACATGCCTACAACTGAAGGGCTGAGAGGCGCCCGGGGCCGGCACGGGTAGTGCCGGCCCCGGGCGCAGACCTCCTCTACCAGCGGGACCCGCCTCCGTAGTTGCCTCCGCGACGGTCTGCACCGCCGGTGCGGGGAGCCGGTTCCTTGGCTATCTCGACCTTCAGCGTGCGGCCCTCCAATTCCGCGCCGTTCATGGCGCCGACCGCCGACTGGGCCTCTGCTTCGCTTCCCATCTCGACGAAGCCGAAGCCCTTGGGCCGGCCGGTGCCCCTGTCGATGATGAGCTTGACCGACACTACTTCACCGTGCGCTCCGAATGCCTCCTCCACTGTCTGCTCTGAGGTGCCGTAGCTGAGATTACCGACATACAGTTTCGCCGAGCCCATCGAACCCTCCAGGTAGAAAAACCTACGACGGCATCCACGAAGCCGGACCCAGAGAGAAGAGTGAACCTGAGCGGAATGCAGGCGGCCCCCCCAAAGGGCTGTGCCCTGTCGATGCACCTCCCAAGAATACCACGGTTGGATGAGCCGCCGCGCAGGTGGCCGGAATAGGGGGTGAGGTTCCCGGTCCCAGGCGGCCGCGGGGTGTCTCGGGGGCAAGTGCACATTGAGCGCGTGCACATTCATTTGATACATTGTCTGGCTGGCGGACCAACCAAACCCGTGGCAGCGTCGGAAAGGAATATGGTGGATGTTCAAGGTACTGAGTAACGAAGAGATTGCACCTCAGCTCCACAAGATGGTGATTGAGGCGCCGAGGGTGGCGAAGACCCGGCTCCCCGGGCAGTTCGTCATCATCCGCCTGAAGGAAGGAGCCGAGCGGATTCCGCTCACTATTGCCGACGATGATCCGGAAGCAGGGACGATCACGCTCATCATTCAAGCAGTCGGCATCAGTACGAAAGACATCGTGGCCGAACCCGCTGGCGGTTACATACGTGATGTGGCCGGTCCTTTGGGTGAGCCAACCGAGATAGAGAACTTCGGCCGTGTGGCCTGCGTGGGCGGTGGCGCGGGCATCGCCGTGCTGTTCCCTTTGGCCAAGGCCTTGGCCGGCGCGGGCAACCAGCTCACGACCATCATCGGTGGCCGTAGCGAGGGTTACGTGATCCTCAAGGACGAGCTGGCCGAGTTCTCCGATGAGCTGCTCATCACTACCGAAGACGGGTCCCTGGGCGAGAAGGGATTCGTCACCGCACCCCTCAAGCGTCTGCTCGAAGATCAGGCCAAGAGCCCGCAGGCCGTGTACGCGGTGGGCCCGGTGCCGATGATGAGGGCCGTTGCTGATCTCACCAAGGAATACGGGGTGAAGACCATCGTGTCGCTGAACCCCATCATGATCGACGGTACCGGCATGTGTGGCGGCTGCCGGGTGACCGTGGGTGGCGAGGTGAAGTTCGCCTGCGTCGACGGCCCGGAGTTCGACGGCCATGAAGTCGACTTCGACGAGCTGGCCGCCCGGCAGAACGCCTATCTGGAATGTGACGAACACGGGTGCCGTCTTACGTCGGCCCTCAAGTAGCGGGAGCAACAACGCATGACTGAACTGAGCTCGAAGGAGAGGATGGCGATCACTCGGACCACCATGCCCGAGCAGGATGCCATCGAGCGTAGCGCCAATTTCAAGGAAGTAAACCTGGGCCTGTCTGCTGAGTGGGCCATACGTGAGGCTCAACGCTGCCTGAGTTGTAAGAAGAGACCCTGTGTGGACGGCTGCCCGGTCAACGTGCGTATCCCCGACTTCCTCGAGAAGTTGGCCGACGGCGACTTGGCAGGTGCGGCCGCCATTCTACGGGCCGACAACGCGCTTCCGGCAACCACCGGGAGGGTATGCCCACAGGAGATGCAGTGTGAGGGCAAGTGCGTCAGGGGCAAGCGCGGAGAACCGGTGGCCATCGGTTGGCTGGAGCGCTTCGTGGCAGATTGGGCAGCCGAGAACCTCGAGCCGGACAAGGCTCCTGCAGAAGCGACCGGTTTCAAGGTAGCGGTCATAGGCTCCGGCCCCGGCGGGTTGACCGCGGCGGGTGAATTGGCCCGCATGGGCCACAGCGTCCACGTGTTCGAGGCGCTTCACGACACCGGCGGTGTGCTCAGGTACGGCATTCCCGAGTTCCGTCTGCCGAAGCGCATCGTCGACAATGAAGTCGAGAATCTCAAAGCTCTCGGGGTGGAGATCGAGTGTAACGTCATTGTGGGACGCACCATTACTCTCGACGACATCGTGGACGAGTACGATGCGGTGTTTGTGGCTAACGGCGCCGGCCTACCCATGTTCCTGAACATCCCCGGTGAGAACCTCAAGGGAGTGTATTCGGCCAACGAGTATCTCACCCGAGTGAATCTCATGGGCGCCTGGATGGACGATCCCTGCGGTACGCCCATCGCACGCGGTAAGCGGGTGGTGGTATTCGGTGGTGGCAACGTGGCCATGGACAGCGTACGCACAGCCAAACGTCTCGGCGCCGACCGGGCCATCATCGCCTACCGGCGGGGCCGGGAAGAGATGCCTGCACGGCAGGAAGAGATCAAGCACGCCGAAGAGGAGCAGGTGGAGTTCATGTTCCTCGTGGCTCCGCTCGAGATACTGGGCGACGAGCAGGGCTGGGTGAGGGCGGTCAGGCTGCAGGAGATGGAGCTGGGCGAACCCGATGCCTCCGGCCGGCGGCGTCCGCAGCCCATCCCGGGCAGTGAGTACGAGCTCGAATGCGACATCGTGGTGGTGGCCCTTGGCACCGTGGCCAACCCGTTGCTCACGAGCGCAACGCCCGCCCTCAAGGTCGACAAGTGGGGCAACATCCTCGCCGATGAAGGCCAGTCCACCTCTCTGCCCGGCGTCTACGCCGGCGGCGACATCGTGCGCGGTGGCGCCACGGTCATCTTGGCCATGGGCGACGGCAAGCGCGCGGCGTGTTCAATCGACGAGTACTTGAAGAGTAAGAGTTAAGAGATTCCCCTCCGGCCAATCCGGTAGGGGCCGCAAGAGATGTGAGCAACCCGGGGGCGGCGCCGGCCGCCCCCGGGTTGCTCCCTGTGCCCCTCAGCGGCCGGACGCTCCGCTCCGGCCCCATCTCCTCTCGAGAAGCGCGTAGATGATCGCGGCCACTCCCAGCCCGAGAAGTACCAACAGGCGCACGGGCGTTCCCGTTGTGGTCGGATCCTTGTGTGGTCCGCCCGGGCGGCGGGAGGCGCCGGCGTTCGCGGGTGTCATGGCGGTGGTGGGGGGCGGCGCCGACCGTGGTTGAGGAGCGGGCGGCCGCTCCAGAGCCGTCGTGCGGAGACCCTTCACGCGCGGAGCCATTACTCACCGAAGACCTTGATCACCAGACGCTTCGGGCGCCTGCCGTCGAACTCGCAGTAGAAGACGTGCTGCCAGGGACCGAGGTCGAGGCGCCCCTTGGTCACCGGCATCAGAACCTGATGGTGGGTGAGGAGGTTCTTGAGATGCGCATCCCCATTGTCTTCACCGTTCAGGTGGTGCCGGTAGTCACCGCCCTCGGGGAGTAGCGCGGTCGCAACTTCGTTGACGGGAGGGTGCCAGGAGGGCGGAGCTATCTTGTCGAGCCACTCCAAGGCGTCCGCTTGAATGCCGGGGTCGTCATCATTCACCCATACGGCGGCGGTGATGTGCATGGCGGAGACCAAGGCCATGCCTTCACTGATGCCCGCCTCGTCCACGGCTCTCTGGACGTCCTCGGTGATACGGACGAACTCACGTCTGCGGGCCGTGGTGAATGTTCGATACGTCGTGTGCCACTTCAAGACGGTAACCTCCCTGGGGTCATTGGCTCATGGGGTCGTGCGCAGCCGACCGGAAGACGGCGTTCGCTCACAGTATGCCCAAAGGGCTGCATTGCCTATGCCGGCAGCCCGGTGGGTGAGTCGCTCTACCCGGTGGTGTAGTGCTCACAGCCCCGGCCGTGGGGTCCTGTTACCATGTATCCTGACATGGGATCCGACGAGTACAGACCCAAGAGGGTCCCGGCGCCTTGGCGCTCGGCGCTGAATGCCCAAGGAGTGGCGTGGCTTCTCGTGTACGTCTGCCTTGTGCTTCTGCCCCTGGCTCTCCTTCTGGTGGGGCCGGTACCGCCGGGCCGGGAGTTCCTGCGCGAACTCTCAGTGGCCCTGGCCTTCGCCGGTACGGCGATTCTCGCTCTGCAGTTCGCGCTTACGGCGCGGTTCAGGCGCATCAAGGCCCCCTACGGCATCGACTTGGTGTACCATTTCCATCGCGAGATCTCCTATGTGGCCCTCACTCTCTTGGTGGCTCATCCCGTGCTCCTCTTCGTGCTGAGCCCTCGCCTGCTGGCCCTGCTCAACCCGCTGACCGCCCCTTGGCGGGCGAGGTTCGCCGTTGTCGCCCTCTTGGCGCTCATCGCCATAGTGCTGACCTCGGTGCTGCGCCGGCGCCTTCACATCAAGTACGAGGCCTGGCGTCACGTACACGGCATACTCGCCGTGGTGGCCGTGGCCCTCGCCGTCGCTCACATCGAGGGTGTGGGCCACTACGTGAACACTCCCTGGAAACGGTTACTGTGGATCGCGTACCCCTCGCTGTGGGGCGGCCTTCTCCTCTACCTGAGCCTGGTGCGTCCCTGGCGGCTCACGCGACGGCCCTGGGTGGTGAGCGAAGTGAAGCCGGAGCGGGGAGCGGCTCATACCATGGTACTCGAAGCACAGGGCCATTCCGGTATGAGCTTCTTGCCCGGGCAGTTCGCCTGGCTCACCGTGGGCGAATCCCCCTTCCTGCGCCACGAGCATCCTTTCTCGTTCTCGAGCAGCGCGGGCGGACGCAAGAGAGTGTCTTTCACCATCAAGGAAGTTGGTGATTTCACCTCACGGGTGAAGGAGATTCCTCCGGGTGCGAAAGTCTTTCTCGATGGAGCCTATGGATACTTCAGCATCGACCGGCACGAGGCCCCGGGGTATGTGTTCGTGGCGGGAGGCATCGGCATCACGCCCCTCATGGGTATGCTGAGGACGATGGCTGACCGAGACGATCGGCGGCCCGTGCTTCTCATCGATGTGAACCGGGAGTGGGAGTCCATCACCTTCCGGGAGGAGTTGGCGGAACTGGAGCAGCGCCTCGAGCTGACCGTGGTCCACGTGCTCACCCGGCCGGCGCCCGGATGGACGGGTCCTTCAGGGCGTTTCAGGGCAGACATGCTTTGTGGCCTCCTGCCGGACGACATGCTCGAGAGGGACTACTTCATATGCGGGCCCGGTCCGCTCATGGACGTGGTGGAAAGGGCTCTGCATGGAGCCGGTGTCCACTTCCGACAGGTACACTCCGAACGCTTCGATCTGGTATGAGGCAGCGCTACTCGACAACTGTCGCGGTGCTCGTGGGTCTTCTGATCGTGGCCCTGAGCGTGGTGTTCGCGCTCCTGCAGAGTGGGTGGTAGCCGGCCTCACTTACGAAGGAGCTAGAACTCGTCCCACGGTGGGGCATCGTCTTCGCCCTCGGCGGCCAGGCGGGTCACGAGCCTGCCCAAGCCTTCCACTTCGCACACCACCTCGTCTCCGGCTCTCAGCCACTCCCGCTCGCCGTCGGGTCTGCCGAGGATGACTCCCTGCGGGGTGCCGGTGACGATGACATCGCCAGGATTGAGTGTCATGTAGCGGCTGAAGTAGCTGATCAGCTCAGCCACCCCGAAGACCATGTCGGCCGTGTTCGATTCCTGCACGAGGACACCGTTCACCCACGTCCGGAGCGCGAGCCGTTGGGGGTCGGTCACCTCATCGGCTGTGACCACGTACGGGCCCAGAGGGAGGAACCCGTCCAGTGTCTTGCCCAGAAGCCACTGTGAACTCTTGAATTGGAGATCACGGCAGCTCAGGTCATTACCCACGCAGTAGCCCAAGACGTAGTCGAGAGCCTCCTCGGATGAGACCCGGTGGGCTCTTTGGCCCATGATCACCCCGAGCTCCACCTCGTAGTCGAAACGATGGACCTCCGGCGGCAGCATCACGGTGGCGCCTGAACCGGAGAGGGCATTCGAGTACTTCGAGAACAGGACCGGCTCAGCCGGTATCTCAGCGTTGGTCTCGGCTGCATGGCCGCGGTAGTTGAGCCCCACACACAGGATCTTCCCCGGCCGGGGCACGCAGGGGGCGAGCGTCAGTTCCTCCTCGGCCGCGTACAGGGAGTCGGAGTCGGGGGTTCTCTCCAACAGGTCGCGTAGCGAGACGATCGCAGGCCGACCCACGTCGAAGAAATCCTCCGGGGTAGAGGGTACGTCTAAGGCGCCTACGGCCGCTACGGCTCCGGCTACGCTGAGCACTCCACGTGGGGTGCTCACGCCGAGAGCGGGGCCGGTGTGACGTTGATAGCACATCAGTATCATGCGATGACTCCTTTAGGTGCGCCGTCTTGGACGCCCAGGGTGAGGGAGGCGCGCCGGAAACAGCATCTGTTTAGCCAGTGGTTCTCCGGTGGTCGACAAAAGAGTATTATGTTTGCACATGGTCAGGTCATCTGACACGGTCATCGCTGAAGTGTACCGCCTTCTGAGGGAGGAAGACCACGCGCCGGGCGACCTTCTCGGCAGCGAATCCGAACTCGCCGCCCGCCTGCACGTGGGCCGGGCCGTGATGCGGGAGGCCCTGCGCATGCTTGAGCGTGAGGGCGCGGTGGTGGTGCGCCCGGGTGTGGGCGGTGGTGTGTTCCTCGCTCTGGATGACACGCGTCCTTTGGCGGGGGCGTTGCGGGTGATGCGGGCACGCGAGGGTTGGGAGGCCGGCTCTGTGCGGCAGGCATACGTGGAGATCATGGCCTATCTGGCCCGCAAGGCGGCAGAGGAGGCGGATGACGCTGAGTTGGAGACACTGAGCCGGTTCAATCGAGCCTGGGTGGAGAGTTTCGACCGTGGGGAGGAGGAGGAAGCCGCACGAGAGGCCCGCAGGGGTTTCGACCAGAAGCTGCTCGAAGCCGCGCACAGCCCGGTGCTTGCTGCGATCGCGCGTGCCCTCGAGGAAATACTTCGTGAGGAAGTGAGCGGCGGCGGACCATCCGGCGAGGAAGGAGCGGGCCGGGTGGCCTACAGCCATGGCTACATACTGGAAGCCCTTCGTAGGCGTACTCCCAGAGAGGCGGCGGAACGAATGCGCCGGCATCTCACGGCCGGCGGGATGGAGGTAGGTGGTGCAGATGGGAACGGTTGATCTCTACAGGCGAATGGTTGAACTCACGGAAGCGGGCACACCGTTCGTGGTGGCCACCGTGGTCGAGGCGTTGGGGTCGACACCGCGCAGGGCGGGGGCCAAGATGTTGGTGCTCCCCGATGGTTCGACGGTGGACACGGTGGGCGGCGGCGCGGTCGAGCGCCACGTGATCATGGATGCGCTCGAAAGCTTGAAGCGTGGGGCGTCTCGCACGGTCGAGTACGAACTCCGCCCCAAAGGGGAGCACGCTCTCGGCATGATCTGTGGCGGGGAGACCAAGGTGTTCCTCGAGGTTCACCTTCCCACGAAGACCTTGGTCATCGCCGGGGCGGGGCACATCGCCCAGAAGCTTGCCCCCATGGCGAAGATGCTGGACTTCAGGGTGGTCGTGGTCGACTCACGGCCGGAGGTGGCCACGGCGGACAACCTCCCCGAGGCTGACGAGGTCATTGTGGGCCATCCGGGTCAATTACCCGCTTTGGTGGACGTGGGAGAGAGCACGTACGTGGTGATCGTCACGCACGGTCATGTGCACGACAAGGACACGCTCGCAGCGGTCGTCGGCTCGCAGGCCGCCTACATCGGCATGATCGGGAGCAGAAACAAGGTCCGTACCGTGCTCTCGCAGCTGCGAGAGGAAGGGGTGTCCGAAGAGGCGCTGGCCAGGGTGTACGCACCCATCGGCATCAATCTGGGGGGAAACAGGCCTGCGGAGATCGCGGTGAGCATCCTGGCTGAAATCATCGCCTTGGACAACGGCCTCGCCGACGCCCTGCGCGGGGGATCGCCCGAGGCCCTACGCCCGCCGACCGAGCAAGAGGCCGAGGCGGCGGCTTCAGCGCGACGGTGCGGCCAATGCTAGAGGGGAAGGACGTTCGCCCCCTCGTCTTGGTGAAAGGCGCGGGTGACCTGGCTACGGGGGTGGGCATCAGACTCTTCAGGGCCGGGTTTGACGTGGTCATGACCGAGATCGCCCAACCGACCCCGGTGAGGCGCACGGTGGCCTTCGCCGAAGCGATACCCGATGGACGGGCCCGGGTAGAAGATGTGGAGGCAGAATCAGTTGCGGACCCAGACCTGGCTCGGGAAGTGGTGTCGCGCGGCAGGGTGGCGGTGCTTATCGACCCCGAGGCGCGATGCCGCGAGGTGCTTAGTCCCCTCCTTGTGGTGGACGCCATCCTGGCCAAGCGCAATCTCGGTACGTCCATAGAGGATGCACCAGCGGTGGTCGCCCTGGGCCCAGGATTTTGCGCCGGAGTCGACGCCCACGCGGTGGTGGAGACCATGCGCGGCCACACACTGGGCCGGGTCATCTACCAGGGCGAAGCCATCCCCAACACAGGTGTGCCCGGTGAGATCGGAGGCAGAGGAGCCGAACGGGTCATCCGGGCGCCGCGGGCAGGGGTGTTCGTCGCCACGGCCTCCATCGGCGACATGGTGGAATCCGGGCAGACGGTCGGCACCGTAGAGGGTGAACCCGTGGTTGCGGCGATCTCGGGGGTGCTGCGTGGACTCTTGCGCACGGGCATTGGGGTGACGAAGGGGTTCAAGACCGGTGACGTCGACCCGAGGGCGGCTCCGGAGCATTGCCTCACCGTGTCGGACAAAGCCCTCGCCGTGGCCGGAGGGGTGCTCGAGGCGGCGTGCCATCTGCTGGGAGGCGTGAGGTTCGTATGAATGGGATGGGCGGCGGAGATCGCCGGAGAGTAAGGCCCGGCGGGCTGGCGTGTGCAGGCATGGCCGGGCTGTGCGACGGCCACGTTTGGGGGCTACCAGCGTTGCTCTCCCTGGTGCGGCATGGGTACCTTCTCTGCTATCCGCTCCTGGTGTGCGGCTTCGATTCCCCGCGCAGCCTCCCCGCCTCGAGAGCCTGAAGGAAGCAGTCGGCGGCGGCGCGGAAGGCCTCCGGCCGCGACCACATGAGCGGGTGGCCGCCGGCGGGAGAGAGGTACAGGTGGCACTCGGGGATTTGCCGGGCCATACCGAGCACCTGGGTGGCCACGTCGGGGAGCACGTCGTCGGCGAGGCTGGCTGTGAGGAGCACGGGGCAGCGCACCTCCGGCAACCGCCCTCCGAACAGATCCATGCCTCCGAGCGCGGCGAGGCCCTCGAGCAGCCGGGTGTCCGCCGCCACCACCTGCCGCCAGTCGTCACCATGAGCCTCTTGCCAGAAGGAGCACGTGCGCCGGCCCGGGCGCGCCCGGCGGTCCACTGTGCGGCGGAACCAGGCGGCGGGGAAGCGCTCCACCTCACTGTCGGCGACGACGGCGCGCACCATCCCGGGCTGCCGGATGGCAAGGCGCAGGGCGACCATGGCTCCTCCGCTTTGGCCCACGAGGACCGCGGGTTCCCCAGAGAGGTGGCGGATGAGGGCGGCCGTGTCGGCCACTGCCACGTCCCACCAGTCGAGGGGCCACTCAGCGGCGCGGTCTGAGAGTCCCGTACCCCAATAGTCGAGGCAGACGGCACGATACGTGTGCCCGAAGTGCTCGAGTTCCGCGCCGTGGTGGGCTGAGGAGGAGGTGTTGCCGGTGAGAACAAGGAGCAAGGGACCTTCTCCGTGCTCTCGGAAGTGAAGGCGCCTGCGATCATTGGTAAAGTGGGGCATGTGACGCGAACCTCTGCGCACGTTCGTTGGGTCGCAGGCATGGTAACCCAAACAGCGGCTCATGGTCGACACGGCGGCTGCAGACCGACCCGATACAAGCCGGCGATGAAAGGAGTCAGCCATCTTTCCCGTCACTCACGCCTACTTCGCGGCACTGGTTCTGGGCGAGCTCGGTCCGGAGGAGCTGGTGGGCGCCATACTGCCTGATGCGCTCATTCTAGCGGGTCTTTCCTGGGAGGAGAGCCATAGGGCGGGAATTCGCCTGTATGAGGCGGCCAGGGTGGAGCGCGAAGAGCGGGGTGGCGACGGCAACGGGTTCGATCCGGTGTGCATGGCGCGGGCGGCCATCACCCACGGCGCGTCCCCTCGTGGTCTCGACTACTACGCTGACGAGGCTTACGTGGGCGCCGCATCAGTGGCGCCATGCCCCCGTTCATCCGTCGCCGCCAGGGTGCCCAAGGAGCCGAGCGAGGACAATGGCTTTGCGGCCGACCCCCGGGTCGATGAGGAGGCTGACCGCGGCTATGCCTTCCAGCTGGGTCGGCGTTTCTCGGCTCGGGCGGCTGAGGTGTGCGGCGTGGCGCCGGAATTGGGATGGTGGAAGGCGCACAATTTCGTCGAGATGGCGGTTGAGTTGATGGTGGCCTCGCGGGACCCCGATGTGGGGGAAGAGCTCCTCAAGGCACTCCGCACGCCGGCCGTTCTGCGCTCGGCGGGCGCAGCGACAGCGCGCGCTCTTGAACTCGACGAGCACCGGCTGGTCGAGGGGTTGGGCATGCTTCCGCGCTACCTGCAGCTCTCACCATTGTCCGCCGGCCTGCTGGCCGAGAAGTATGAACTGCAGGTGCGTGCCCGCCATGGGGTGACACGTGTCGACTGCCTGGGTGTGGAGAGCCTCATCACCGAGTGCGTTGAGGTTGTACGGTGTTCGGTGGATTCCTTTTTTGACAGTACCGTGCAGCCGGTCAAGGCGGTTCTCGAAGACCATCCTGTGTAGCAGCTCAGATGCCGGCGTGCGCCAATTCCCTCTCCATGAGCTTGAGCAGTCCGGCCGCGGTTCTGCGGAGACGGGGGTCTTCGGTAAAGCCTGCACTGAGAGTCAATCCACCGGAGAAACCCGACGCTCCCACAAACACGTAGGGAGGTACGAGTGCGGGAATGAGCACGTAGGCGAGTTCCGGCGGCAGAGAGCCGAAACCGAGCCCCTCTTGATCCAGGCGGCCGAGGTTGCTGAAAGGCGGAAACACGGTCGCTCGCCGAAAGACCTGCGGCGCGAGGGTCTGGAACACCTTCGAGGCGAGGGGGAAGGGCAGAGTGAAGAGCAGGCCGTGCAGACACCACTCTCCCAGTCCGGCAACCGGGTGCGCAAGGCCGGCGTTGGCCTTCATCACGGCACCCAGCGTTTCGGTGAAGGAACTGCCGAGGTGAAGAGCTTGGTGCGGTACGTGGGGGTAGAACCAGCCGGACAGATTCGCGGGAGGAGGGGTTGAGGGGAGAGCCTCCCCTGCCGGAGGATCACTGAGATAGCGGCGCAGATCAACCGTGGTACGAATCGGAAACGGGTGCCGGGGTAGACATAGGGCCAAGGCGGCGCACGCGCGCACATGGGCCGTGAGCAGCACGTCGTTGACGGTGCAGCCGAAGAGGGGCTTCAGCCGCTGCGGAGCGGTGGCGGCCGTCTTGGAGAGATGTCGCACTTCGTAGGCGGGCACGGGGCCCGAATGGGGGGCCGCATATCGTGCTGGTGGCAGGAGCCAGGAGGCCCGGCCGGCAAGGGATCGGCACTGCTCTTCGACGCTGCCGGCCAACATCCTTACCATCCCTTTCGCGTCCAAGTGCGCGTACGCCCGGCGGAGCCGTCGGTCGCGCGGTGGGGGTACAGGGGCCGGTAGCGCCATGGGCGTCCGGTCGTCAGGGTTGATGTTGCTGTAGGCGCGGGCCAGAGCTTCACCTATGCCACCGAGGCTGCGCGCATCGGCGAGCATGTGGTGCACCTTCAGCACCAAGACGTCTCCGGCCTCCGTGTGGGTGAGGAGCAGGGCGGCAAGGCCACGCCGGGGATCGAGTGGTTGTGCAGTGAAAGCGGCGATGTGGCCGGTTGAGGGGTCTGCGCTTCGAACCGGATCCGACTGTGTGGGCAGGGTGAGTTCGGTGAGCGCGGGAGGGGTGGCGGAGGGCTCGTAGTAGGGCCGCAGCCCCCACACACCCCGGCGGAACCCGAGGCGAAAACCCAGTTCGGGCAGCAGGGGTACGAGCGCCTCCCACGCCCGGAGAAGCCTCCTCGCTTCGAGTTCGTAACCGAAGGCCAGCACCAAGTGCAGATTCATGTCGGTGATGGGCCGGGACGACAGCAGCACGAGGTCCGGAAGAGGAAGAGGCTCGATCTGCGGTGTGTTGGAAGGTCGGGTCCCGGCCATGGCATTCCTCGAGTCGCGGGCTTGGTAAGATGCACGGCTGGCCAGCCATACTACCCTCGGTGGGTGGCTCGATAAACCCCGCGGTCCGGAGCCGGCTTCGGACTGCCCCAGCGAACGGTGGGACGACGTGAGCGCACCAAGGCGCAGACAGGTGTCTCTGAGGCGCAGAGGCTATCTCCTGGCGGGATTGGCCGCCTGCTTCTGGGCCTTGGGAGCACTGGTGGCCAAGGGTCTGTTCGGCCGGTTCGCCTTCACCCTCGAGCCGGCGCAACTGTCGGCCGCCCGGGCAGGCACGAGCTTCATCGCCATAGCCCTCCTGCTGGTGGCGTGGAGGCGCTCGGCCTTCCGTCTGCCATTACGGGCGTTGCCGTTCATGGTGGTGTTCGGGGTGGCCGGACAGGCGCTCCTGCACCTCACCTACTACATGGCTATCGCCCATGCGGGAGTGGCTACGGCCATACTGCTCCAATACCTGGCTCCGGTGCTGGTGATGATCGTGTCGGTGCTCTTCCTGGGAGAGCGGTTCACGTTGGTCCTGCCCGCAGCGGTGAGTCTCGCTGTGGTGGGTTGCGCCCTCATGGTGGGGGCGGTAGGGAGCCGGGGGCTCACGGTGAGCAACACGGGCATTGCCTGGGGGCTCGTCTCCGCCGCGTTCTTCTCCTGCTACATACTCATGGGCAAAGTGGCTGCCGGACGCTATTCGTCCTGGACTCTGCTGGTGTACGGTCTGGGGGCGGCCAGTCTGTTCTGGTTGGTGTACTTCCGGGGTTTCTCGGCGCTGGCTGCTGCCTATTCCGCTCCAGTGGGCGCGGTTGCGGTTCTGTTCATCTCCTTGGTGGGAACCCTCCTGCCTTTCGGCCTCTTTCTCAAAGCACTTGAGTACATTGAAGCCACAGAGGCAGGTATCACGGCCACGCTCGAGCCGGTGGTGGCCGGAGTGGGGGCCTTTCTCTTGTTGGGCGAGGCATTGACAGTGGTTCAGCTCGTGGGCGCCGCGCTCGTGATAGCGGCCATTGTCTTGGTGCAGACGACCACTCTCCGTGACGGCATGCTGCCACCGGGAGACTGAGGTTCCTGCGGGCGGCTCCTTGGTGCCCGGCACGGAGCCGGTGAGGGGCGCGCATACTGCTACACTGAGGAAGCGAGTGGTCTGTCTCCCTCGCGTGGGTCAGGGAAGGCACTGCATCCGCGCCGCCGGTGCGGTGGGCGCCGAAGTGCGGGGAGTGTCGATTGCTTGTGAAGAACGCGCTTCTCAGATTCTACGCCGAACTCAACGATTTCCTGCCTGCTCCTCTGCGGCAGGTGGCATTCACGCATGAGTTCGAGCGCACCAGGTCTGTGAAGGACGCCATCGAGAGTCTCGGTGTGCCGCACACGGAGGTCGACCTGATACTGGTGGATGGGAGTCCGGTGACCTTCGCGCATCGCCTGCGGGATGGGGACCGTGTGAGTGTATTCCCGGTGTTCGAGTCCTTCGACATCTCTTCACTGACTCGCCTGCGTTCTGCACCGCTTCGTAACCCTGCGTTCGTCGCGGATGTTCACTTGGGCAGACTGGCACGCTATCTGCGGATGCTCGGCTTCGACACCGCGTGGCCGGGTGATGTGCCCGATGACCGCTTGGCCGAGGTGGCGGTGGGGGAGAACAGGGCGGTGCTCACTCGCGACAGGGGACTGCTGAAGAGGAATGCGGTCACTCACGGGTACGCGGTCCGCAGCAAAGAACCATCCGCCCAAATCGCGGAGGTGGTCTCGCGTTTCGACCTGTCGGCAGGCGTGCGCCCCTTCAGCCGCTGCCTGCGCTGCAACGGCCTTCTGCGTGAGGCCACCCAGGAGGAGATCGAGCGCAAGGCGCCGGACCGGGTGAGGCAGGACGCGAGCGGCTTTCGCTTCTGCCTCGGCTGCGGCCGTCTCTACTGGCGGGGGTCTCACTATGATGCCATGCAGAGGTTGGTGGCCTCTGTCATCGAGAGCGGAGCAGGTGTCTTGGAGGAGTGCGCCGGCGCGAGTGGTGATACGTCGGACGCCCCCCCTTCAACCGGCCGGAGTGGATCGGGCCAGGAAAGTGAGTGTGAGGGGTGAGCCGTGGGGCCAAGGCCGTCGTGTGGGTGTGCGGGTGCCTGCTCGTGCTGGTGACGTTGGTGCCGCTGGTGATACCGGTGAGGCCGGCGCCGGGTACGCTTCCGGCCGCGGAGGTGGCGCCTGGGGGCGGCAGATTCGTGGAGGTGGAGGGTATCTCTGTCTACCTGGAGGAAGCGGGCGACGGTGAGCCGGCGTTGATCCTGCTGCATGGTTTTGGAGCGAGCGTGTTCTCCTTTCGGGAGGTGATCGAACCTCTCACCGAGTGGGCTCGCGTGGTGGCGTTTGACCGCCCCGGCTTCGGGTTCACGGAACGGCCGCGCCGAGGTGGATGGCAGGGTGCGAATCCCTATGGGGTGGAAGGGCAGGCCGGGCTCACGGTGGCGTTGATGGACGAGCTCGGCGTGGATCGGGCAGTGCTCATCGGCCATTCGGCCGGGGCGGCTGTGGCGGCACGTGTCGCCATCGTGTATCCGGAGCGGGTGGACGCGCTCATTCTGGTGGCGCCTGCCATCTTGACCTCCGGAGGAGCACCCGGCTGGGTCAGACCTCTTCTGGCCATCCCCCAGATCGACCGGCTGGGACCGCTTGCCGTGCGGGGGTTCGTCGATCGTCTCGAGGGCATACTCGACCGCTCCTGGTACGACGCTTCGCGCCTCACCGACGGCGTTCGGGAGGGCTACAAGGCGCCACTCCGGGTCGATGGGTGGGATCGGGGCCTCTGGGAGATCCTGAGGGCTCCTTCGGCCGGGGACATAGCCGGAAGGCTCAGCGAGATATGCGTACCCGTCCTGGTGTTGAGCGGCACAGCGGACGAAATCGTTCCACCGTCTGATTCCCTTGCGGTCGCGGAGGCCGTACCGGGAGCACGGTTCGCTCTCATCGACGAGACGGGGCATGTGCCTCACGAGGAGCGTCCGGCCGACTTTGTTATGCTGATAGAGGAGTTTCTCAAAGAACGGGTCTTCGCTTCGCAGGCGAGGGCACGTGAGAGCAAGAGCAGCGAGGAGTGGTGATGGGTGAGGAGATAGGCATCGAGGGTGTCGAGCCTCAGACGGTGGTCTGCGTCACAGCACACACGACTCTCGAGCGATTGGGAGACACGCTCGAGTCGGCCCTTATGGAGGCATGGGAGTATGTGGAGCGCAGCCGTCTCGAGGTGGTGGGCCCTCCCTTCACGCGCTACCACACGTTTAACGAAGAGCACATCGAGCTCTCGACCGGGTTTCCCGTGGCGGCCGCTCCCGCAGGGCTGATGGACGAGCCACCGTCTTGTGACGGAGACGGGTCCATGCGGGCCCGGCCCTCTTCTTCGCGGGTGGAAGTGGGAGAACTTCCCGGCGGCCGGGCCGCGGCACTCACCTACCTCGGTTCGTACTTCAACCTCCCTGGCGCGTACCGCGCCCTCGGCGAGTGGATCGTCGAGCAGGGGCTCACTCCGGAGGGGGCGCCGTGGGAGGTTTATGTGAGCGATCCGGGCAGCGTGCGGGATCCTGAGAGCTGGCAGACACGCGTCTTCTGGCCGGTGAGGTAGAGGCCGGGTGGAGCGCCTGTCTGCGTTCCGCCGGGCGTTGAGGAGACTGCGGGGGAGAAACCATGAAGCAATCGCTTGGTGCGCGCACTATCATCTATCCCGCCCCGGTCATGGTGGTCGGCACGTACGACTCTCGGGACCGGCCGAATGTCATGACGGCCGCGTGGGGTGGCATCTGTTGCTCGCAGCCGCCCTGCCTGTGCGTCGGGGTGCGGGAGCAGAGGTACACGTACGAGGCCTTGACGGCCCGGCGGGCTTTCACCATCAGTCTGCCGGATAGGGCCCATGCCGCGGCGGCCGACTACTTCGGCATGGTGAGTGGCCGTGACGCGGATAAGTTCGCACGGACGGGGCTCACAGCGGCTCGAAGCCGGCTGGTCGACGCCCCCTACGTGGCCGAATTCCCTCTGATTGTGGAGTGTGTGCTCAGAGGGACGATGGACTTGGGGGCGCACACGCTCTTTGTGGGTGAGATCGTGGATGTGAGGGTGGAGGAAGCACTTCTCGGCGCCGACGGTCATCCGGACCTCGAGAAGATGGAACCCATCGCCTTCATGCCGGGCAACGACTACTACGGTTTCAGCGGCCGGGTGGCCGCGGCCTTCAGTGCAGGAGCGATGTATTGCGGGGAGAATCAGGAAGGGTGAGTTCATGTTCGGCATAGCGAAGAGGAGCGGTCGGCGGGCGGGGGTGCGTCGCCGTCGGTCGCGGGCTGGGATGACCGTCGTAACCGTGGTGGTGGTCGCCGTTGCAGGGCTGGCGTTCTCGGTGGCGATGATGGGAGGATGTGGCGCAGACAACTCCGAGGGGCGAGCGGACTTCCAAGAGCCCATCTCGGTGGGAAAGGCACTGGCGGCGGAAGACGGGCTGAAGCTCGTAGTCCAGGGCTTCTTGTTGTGCGAGGGGGATGAGATACGGCTTTGTGAACGAGTACTCGAGTCGTTCCCTCCGCAGTGCGGTGGTGACTTTCTGAAGATTGAGGGAGTGGAGCCCATCGACTTCGTCGGTCTTGTGAGCCCGGCCGCATCCTCGGTGGGTAGAGAGGTCTCATGGTCCGATCAACCCCGAACGGTGGTCGGAGTGAAGTCGGGCAGCACGCTCGCGATGCAGGAGGTCCCCACGAGAGTCGAGACGACTGCCGATCAGGTGCGGGTCAGGTTCTCGTATGCTCCGCAGCCCCTCAATCAGAGGGGTAGGGTGACGTGGTTCTTCGATGTCTCCAATCTCGGTCTTGAACCTCTCACTCTCCTGTTCTCCACGGGGCAGAAGGGTGATGTGGTTCTCATGAGGGGGGCTGACGAGGTCTACCGTTTCGGTGCGGACAAAGCGTTCACGGAGGCCATGGAGGAAGTCACTATCGAGGGGGGTGCCCGCTGGGGCTTTGCGCTCGAAGATGAGCTTGACGTCGCCACGGGCGATGTTGAGGTGGTGGCCAGGGTGACTACCAGGTTACCCGCGCTTCCGGAATTGGCTCTGCAGTCCCGGGTGGAGTAGGAGAAGGGGGCGGCGGGCGTACGCCCGCCGCCCCCGCCCGCAAACCGGCTCCGCCGCCGGCCTTCGGACGGCGGCGGAGCCGTCCGTCAAGCCGGGCCTACTTCTCCACAACCACTCCCACGAAGAAGTTGTTGGTCACCTCGCCGCCGGGACCGGCATAGTGGAGTTCGAGGGCGGTTGCTCCCGCTGCGACCACGTTGAAGGTCCACACGTACACGCCCCCTTCGCCTGGATCGGGGCCGAAGGGCTGATACTCGGGCTCCTCCGCCAGCTTGATGACATCATCCTCCACCGGCTGATCGATTCTCCATAGGAAGCCGGTAGACGGGTTGCCCTGCAGGGTCAAGACCAACTTCCAGCCGGTATCGACGTGCACCACCTGGCCGTCGTAGCGCTCATCGATGTAGACGGTGTTCGGTTGAGTCGTGGTGGTGGGGCGTGGCTTGGTAGTGGTGGTGGTGGGGGGTTCCGTCGTGGTGGTGGGCTGCGCCGTCGACGTAGTGGTGGGGTGCGTGCTGGTGGTGACTTTGGCCGACTCCGTCTTCACGGTCACTGCGAAGCTCTTCTCGGTCTTGCCCAAGGAACTCACATAGTTGGCGTGGACCTTGGATTCACCGATCGACATGACGAGGAAGGAGAAGGTGTAGGTGGCGGGAGCGCCTTCGAGATTGGAGTCCCGCGAGATGTCCGGGCCCGGCAGGGTGCGCAGGTACTGGGGCTGAGGAGGCACGAGATTCCAGGTGTAGCCTGCAGCCGGCTCCCCCTTGAGGACCACCTGGAGGGTGGCTCCAGGCTGGGCGTGGATGACCGAACCGTTGGAACTCTCATCCACGCGTATCACGGTGCCCTGCGAAGTCGTGGTGGATGCCGGAGGAGCGGTGGTGCTGGGCTCGGGCGCGGCTGTGGTTGTGGTGGTGCCCCCACAACCGGCGAGTGCCGCAAGGAGGAACAGGAGTGCCGTACATGCTGCGATGATTACGCCGCTCTTCGCCCCATGATGCCTTCTCATGACCATCCTCCTCGAATGCTGCTTGTGTGCGCTGTCTCTCTCCGGGCCCACATGGACGTCTCCCCGAGGAGACATGCCCTCGTTCATAGGGTCGGCAGGGCTGAACGCATTCTTGAGTACGACCCCCCGCCTCTCATTCCTTGGGGTCGGGCAAGACCTCCTCGAACAGGCTGAGTGCCTCGGGGAAGCTATGCCGCCCGAGTCCCACTCTCACGTGGGTGTCATCCATGCCGAGAAGTCCGGAGGGCAGCACGAGAAGATCCTGTTCATACCGGGCTCGGCGGGAGATCTCACCGGCTTGCTCCCCGTGTATGCGAAGAAGGCACACGCTGCCCGCCCGCGGAGCAGACAGGCTGAGGCGGCCGGCATTCCTCTCCACACACTCTTGGAGAAGCCGGAGGTTCTGCGCGATGCGGGCCCGGTGCTCGGCAACGAGTGTACTTCGAGCCCGCAGGGCGATGAGAGCGAGAATCTCGCTGGGCGCGCTCGAACAGATGGTGGTGTAGTCGCGGAGCCTCTCTACCTCGCCCAGCACCCCGGCATCCCGCGTGGCGAGCCAGCCGATTCGCAGTCCGGGCAGGCCGAACGTCTTGGACATGCCGCCCAGGCACACTGCCCGCTCGTACAGGTCGGTTGCGGGGGCGAGTGGGGGAGTGCCCCCCAGTTCGAGAAGGCGGTACATCTCATCAGAGAACACGTACACGTTCTTCGCGGCGGCGAACTCCAGTATCTCCCCCCACTCCGAGGTGGTGGGGAGCGCTCCTGTGGGGTTGTGGGGGAAGTTCACGACGAGAAGGCGGGTGTCGTCGCGCAGAAGGCGGGCGAGATCACCGACGGAGAAGTGCCAGCCATCCTTCTCGCGCGATGTCCAGAAATCGACGTGGCACCCCAGGGACCGGGCGACCGAATGGAGCGACTGGTAGGCGGGGGAGGTGCACACCACGTGATCGCCCGCGTGGAGAAGCGCATGCATGATGAGGAAGATACCCTCCTCGGGAGTGAGCACCACGATGTCTTCGGGTGACACGTGGGCGTAGAGGCAGGATATCTCTTCTCTCAGGAGAGGGTGCCCCTTGGTCTCTGTATAGCCGAGACCGAGCTCGTGCCAGAGCGACCGGCAGTCCTCGTCGGCCAGCGTGAGCAGTTGCCGCAGTGACGGGCCGGAACAGTCAGAAGCCGAGAACATGTGACGGACGGCGAATTCGTTCTGTGCGAAGAAGCGCTCGAGTACAAAGCTATCGATGTTCACCATGGACCTTCTGAGTGGGGGCGAGGGCGGGAGCAGCCCTTGCCGTGGGGCTGCTTTGTTAGGATACACCCACTCTTGGGAAGGAGAAGGTGAGAGTAGTCGTCCGGGGAAGGAGGCAACGCGATGGGCCGGGTGGTGGAGATGGGCTCCAGGCTGGGTACGCCGGTCGTCATCGGAAAGATGCGGGTGGTTCCGGTAGCTCGGGCGCTCATCGTTCGCTGGGCAGGAGGTGCGTGGGTGTGGCGCCGTCCCCTACGGGTGCTCGTGAGTGACGAAAAGGCCTCCCGGGTCATACCCATCAGGGACATCAACCGCTGCATTCAGGTGGCCGCTGCTGTGGCGGCACTCGCATTGGGAATCCTTGTCGGTCGAATTCACCGAGCCCAGAAAGGAGAAGCTGCTGATGAGTGATCCTGAGCGTGAAGGAATGATGTGGCAGTCGATCAAGAACAGTGAACAGGCTTCAGTCTTCATCGAGAGGCTGTTCCGCCTTGCGGAGCCCGGAGTGGTGTTCGGGGAGCCGGTCTCGAAGGGTGACTACACTGTGATTACCGCGTCGGAGATCTCCGTGGGAGGGGGGTTCGGCTTTGGGTCGGGAGGATCGTTCACACCCGAATCCGCTGCTCTGCAGGCTGCGGGTTCTCACGATGTTCCCGGGTTCGGCGGCGGTGGTGGAGGAGGAGGTGGCGGAGCCGGGCGTCCCGTGGCGGCCATCGTGATCTCTTCTGAAGGAGTGAGGATAGAACCCATCATCGATGCCACGAAGGTAGCCCTGGCCTTTCTGGCCTTGGCGGGAAGTGTCACCGTGCTGCTGGCCAAGGCGGCCAAGAGGCGGAAATAGTGGAGAACGAATCGCTCCAGGGGCATGAGAGACCGGAGCCGGATCCGTCTGAGACATGCTCCCTGCCCACCGGCCCGGAGCGGGGGCCTTCGCGGTCGCTTCCTCCGACGGCGCGACGTATCCTGGAGACCGCCAAGGTGCTCGTGGAGCGCCACGGCTACGAGGGTCTGCGCTTCGACTCCATCGCGCGCGAGTCGGGCATCAACAAGTCCATGATTCGCTACTATTTCGGCAGCAAGGCCGGGCTTGTCGCTGCCCTCGTGGATGATCTCACTCACGACGCCACTCTTCAGCTCATCGATATGGCACAGACAGCCGGCAACGCTGCAGATCGCGTCGCCGCCCACCTGAAGGCGACGCGGCGGCTGATGGAAGAGCCCTCCTTCAAGTGTCTCTTCGACATCTTGCCGGAAGCCTTGCGCGACCCTCAACTCGGCTCGTTGGTGGCCGCGCTCTATGAATGGTACCGGGAGGTGAACGTCACCTCTTTCGGGGGTGCGGACGCCGATCCCCGTGATCCCGAGCTCTTGGCTCTCGCATCGGTATTCATGGCTCTCATCGATGGCCTGGTGATTCAGGTCGCCCTCGGAGGCTCCAACTTCAACCGTGATCGGGCATGGGCGCTCGTTGAGAGGATGGTGGTCGCTTTTCTCGAGGAGCGTGAGCCGGGAGCGGATATTGCCCAACCAGGTGGTTGACAAAGCCCTACCGCCTATCTAGACTTGGTTCCACTGAAGACGGAGTGAGGACAGCCTCTCCGTGAGAGAGCGAGCAACGGGGTCTTCGTGTCCACCTGCCGGTGGAAGGTTGGTAGAATCGTGCCTCGTGGATGGCTTCTCTCGGGTGAGGCGCCTCCGCTCCAGGTCGGCCGATCTTCGAGAAAGGGAGCAGCCGGTGAGTGGGATCAGCGTTGGCATACGCCCACTGGATCTGTCAGTCAACGGCGGTATTCATCGTGTGTATGTCGGCCTCGATGTGTCGGAGGCGGATACTCTGGCCCAGGTGTTGAGAGAACGCCTCGGCCTGACCGGCCTGAAAGAGGTGTGTGACCACGGGGCCTGCGGCGCCTGTACGGTCATCATGGACGGCCGGGCCGTTCTGTCTTGCATGGTTCTCGCGGTGGAGGCCGAGGGCCATGAGGTTCTCACCATCGAGGGCCTTCCCGAGGACGATCCGGTCGTGGCGGCCTTTGCCGAGCAAAGCGAGCCCGGACATGGGACGGCGCTACAGTGCGGCTACTGCACACCGGGTTTCGTCATGGCTGCCCATGCGTTGTTGGCTCGGAACCCCGACCCGACGTTGAGTGAGGTGAAAGAGGCTCTCGCCGGCAACCTTTGTCGCTGCGGTTGCTACCAGGCGATAGGCCGGGCGGTACTGAGAGCTGCAGCGGTGATGCGTGAGAGGGGGAGATAGTCATGCCGGGTCCCTTCGCTCCACGAGAAGCTCGCCGTTATGTCGGCACGTATCGCCCCCGCATCGATGGCCGAGAGAAGGCGGCCGGGCGGGCTGAATACCTTGACGACATCGCCCTCGGCATCAGATACCCCGGAATGCTGCACGCCAAGATACTCCGCTCACCTTACCCGCATGCGCGCATCAAGAAGCTCGACGTGTCCCGAGCGGAAGCGTTGCCGGGAGTGCACTGCGTGCTCACGTACGCTGATTCTGAGGTGGCGGCCCTGAAGCCGACAACGAGCAGCTGGACGAGCGCCAACACCGCCTCCTACGACAAGATGTACTATCCGAACCTGCGTGATCGAAAGGTGCTTGCCGACTATGCCACCTGGGCCGGTGACAAGTTCGGGGTGGCGGTAGCGGCCGAGTCGGAGGAGACCGCCGCTCAGGCCTTGCGCCTGCTCGACATCGAATGGGAGGTGAAACCCTTCGCGCTCAGCGCGAGCGATGCCCTTGCCGAGGGGGCACCGCTGCTTCATGCGGAAATCAATCCTGAGGGTAACACTCTGCCCTGCGAGCCCATCGGGGGGCCGGAGTGCTATATCGACAAGGGCGATGTGGGGGCGGGTTTTGCAGAGGCCGACCTCACGTTTGAGGTGAGCGCCCGCTACCACCGAGCGAATCACTCGGTTCTTGATACTCGAGGTTGTTTCTGCTACTGGCGCAACGGCCAGCTCGTCTTCTACACCAACTATTATCAGGCCGACCAGACGCGCATGTACTTGGCCCAGATGCTGGACATGCCGCTCAACAGGGTGCGCGTCATCAATCCGTACTTGGGTGCGCAGTTCGGTCGGTGTAACGCGGGCGAACAACCCTTCTTCGTGACGATGGCACTTCTGTCGAAGCGTACCGGTCGCCCCGTGAAGTACAAGATGAGCCTCGAAGAGGACTTCCACGACACTCGAAACGCCATTGACTACGTGCTGCGCATCGGGGCGAAGAAAGACGGCACCATCACGTCCGCCCATTTCACCGCTCTGGGCGATGCCGGCGGTTACTCAGATCACAGCATGGCGGCGGTGAAGATCGTGGTCAAATGGGACTGCGTTGAGGCACTTCTCGCGCACATACCACACCTGCGTATGGAGTCTTGGGCGGTCTACACCAACAAGATCCCCGGCAACTGCATGCGGGCCATCGGCAACATTCAACTCAATCTGGTCTTCGGGCTCGCGCTCGACGAGCTGGCTGAGAGGCTTGGGCTCGATCCCCTCGATGTGGCTGTGAAGAACGTGTCCCACGAGTGGGAGCAGGCGCCAAACGAGAGCTTGGCCGCGGTCCTCTCCGAGGGGGCGCGCCTCATCGGGTGGGAGAGGAGAACCGCCCCCGGCGGCGGTCCTCTGCTCGACGGCAGCAAGAGACGGGGGCTCGGTTTCTCCTGCCACAACTGCTGGCACGCCGGTTGGCAGGAGCAGATTCGTGGCGAAATCCAGACCACCGTGAAGCTGAACCCCGACGGTAGCGTGATCCTCCAGGCCCCCATGGCTGAGATAGGAGTGGGTTCAAACAGCTGCGTGGTCATGGCCTGCGCCGAGTCTCTGGCCTTCCTGGGTGTTACCCTGGAGGACATCCATTGGATCGAGAAACCGGACACGGAGAGCGGACTGAAAGACATGGTGCAGACCGACAGTTCGGTCTCCTACCTCCAGGCGGAGCTTATGCCCCTGGTGGCCGCTGAGCTGTCGGCCCGAGTCCGTACCAAGGCCGCCCCTCTGCTCGAGGTCGCTGCTGAAGAGCTCTCTATCGAGGAGGGTCGGGTCTTCGTGACTGCGTCACCGGAACGGTGTCGCAGCGTACGTGAGGTTCTGTGGGACGACTACCTGGTCCCGGTGACCGTGACGGTATGCAAGAACGCCCCCGAGATGGTCACGGGCATACCTTTCGAAGCTACGTTTGCCGAGGTGGAGGTGGATACCGCCACCGGCAAGGTGGACATCGTGAAGCTCGCGGTCATCCACGACGCGGGTACGGTGATGTTCGCCTCGGGCGCGGAGGCGCAGCAGGTGGGTGGCCAATGCACCGGCGTGGGGGAAGCTCTCTACGAGGAGATCGTCTACGACAGCGCGACCGGTATCCCCCTCAACTTCAACTGGGTCGACTACACCATACCCAGCATCCTTGACTTTCCCGAGGTGGAGCCTTCGCTTCTCGAGGTGTGGCGGGGAGCCGGAGAATACGGCGCCTGTGGTATTGGTGAGGGGGCGCCCACGGCCACCCCCCGGGCCATACTCAACGCCATCCATAACGCCATCGGGGTCCGCATCAACGACATTCCGGTGCGACCGGAGAAGGTGCTCGATGCCCTGGCCCGGAAGGAGCAGGGGTTGCCCGGGCGCGACGAGGAGTTGACCGCGGAGGCCAAGCGCGTCATCGAGGCCGCCTCCTGCGTTGCCAAGGCCTGCACGGTGACTAACGCCTCTCTCGAGGAGGCACACGAGGTGCCGGCCGGGCCGGATGACTCCACGTCCGAGGTGGGGGAGGTGGAACTATGAGCTTCTCCCACATACATGCACGTTCACTGTCGGAGGCAGCCGGCATTCTGTCATCCCGGTCCGGCGCTCAAGTCGTCGCCGGCGGCACCGACCTCTTGGGCACAGTCAAAGATCGCGTGCACGACGCCATGCCGGAGGTGCTGGTCAACCTGAAGACCGTGGAGGGCATCGACGGCATCGAGGAGACCGGGGAGGGAGGGCTCAGTATCGGAGCGCTCGCGCGGCTGGCGGATCTAGAGGCGCATCCCTTGGTGCGGGAGCGCTTCCCGGTGCTCGCCGAGGCGGCCCACACGGTGGCATCGCCGCAGCTCAGGAACATGGGCACGGTCGGTGGGAACATATGCCAGGAGCCACGGTGTTGGTACTATCGGGCGCCGGAGAACACTTTCTTCTGTACCCGCAAGGGCGGGCGGTACTGCAACGCGCTCGCCGGAGAGAATCGTTTCCATTCAATTTACGGGTCGGCTCGGGTGTCCGTGAGACCCTGTACCGAAGCCTGTCCCGGCGGCGTGCAGATTCCTGAGTATCTCAGCCTCCTCCGCGCGG